>Ga0207888_100304_pt1 | contig 21939 bp, 20 predicted proteins | sample LinPmetageLP43_FD_184055 | JGI IMG/M metagenome (GOLD analysis project Ga0207888, IMG submission 184055) | Marine viral communities from the Pacific Ocean - LP-43 (SPAdes) | ecosystem: Environmental > Aquatic > Marine > Oceanic | place: Pacific Ocean | collected 2010-08-27 | reverse complement strand
ATCAAGACCAGCTCATTAATATTTAATCTCGATTATCGAGCGAAAAATTTCGAAGCGAGGGTGTCTTTTCTTTTGTTAAGCCTGCCCTGAGCGATAGTCAAAGGGTTTCTTTGGAGAAGCTAAGAAAATGAATGAAACAAGATTAGAAGTAAGTACTACTCAAATCTCCGTTAGGAGATCAATCAACACTTCATCAGAAGATGTAACTTCTATTCATCTTTCTGTTCATTTTTTACATCGATACGGCAAAGCATGTCCTGGAGCAAGTTGATGCGGCTGGACACCAAAAGATCAAGGTTCCGTTTGAGTATTCTCATCGTATTCGATTTAAAAAAGCCCATGCCTGTTAGGGGCAGACACAGGCTTATGATTAAAATTTAAGGAGTTACGTCTAGATGCGTGTCAATGACTTCTGTATTCCCGTTTTCATCTTCTATGGTAATCACCATATGGTATGCTCCTACAGGTGCGGTTGCCGGCACATCGATATGCTCATGAAATTCTACAGCAATCTCCTCGTGATAGCCCGCTTCAAAATCCCGATCAAAAGTCCATTCCACATCACCTTCGTTTACCGGCAAACCGTGTGCGTGAATGTTCACATTCTATCTCGTGCTAAGCGGGGATCAACCAAACTGGATTCCTACCAAATGCTAACAGGTCTTGGCTGAGGTACGTAATTAATAAGCTCTGGAATTAGGTGCAGCAACGCGTTGCAGCGCGTATACTAATCTAAACTAAATGTATTAGGGAAAAACTACTAACCCAATACCTACCGCAAAGCAGATGCATACACCTAAAACAAGAGACTTTATACGGTTGTGTGTCGTGGGGGCGGCCTGCAATACAGATGGCGTGTTAAAAGCCGATCTTGAAAGGAGCAGGAAGTAAAGGGTGTAGCCTCCTGATGAAGCATAGTGGGAAAAAAGGGAGTTTCAACTGCAGGTAGCTCACCTTCTGGAAGAACTGGAATAGCAGCCTGGTTGATGACTACCTGACAGATTGGGCAATCGTCTTGTTGCTGTAGATCATCATCGTGCACGAGAAGGTGCAGGCTGCCTAACTTCATCACTAGAAAAAGTGTAAGCAACAGGAATGAAATACGATGTTTTTGCCGTCTTATCATACAGAATATAACCCGATATGGTGTTGCGTATAAGCATCAGATTCCCTAAAAATAGATTGCCCAAACTTAATAAGGCTACTAATCTTAGGTTACTTAACTTTGTATAGGTATTAAAAACACCCTATTGCAACATTGTTGCAAACATAACTTTTATTTTTGCAACTGCAACCCTATTGCATTAAAAAAATCAAATGAGAAATACTGTAGCTCGAGATGCCATTCTAGAAATCATCAACACGACTGATGAGGCTTTATCTCAAAGTGATGTTCAAGCAAAGTTACCCGAAGGACTCTGCAACAGGGTAACCATTTACCGCGTTTTAGATCGACTGGTAGATGAACACCTCGCACATAAAATCACCAATATTGATGGCGTTATCAAGTATGCGAATTGCCAAAGTTGCACTACTAAACACAAACACAATCATTTACACTTCAATTGTGAGCGTTGCAACACAGTGACCTGTATAGAGGCTGTAGAACCCAGCTTCAAATTACCGGCTAATTACGAAGTAAAAAACGTAAATTTTTTAGTCTCGGGCATTTGCCCGGAATGTAAAGGAAACTAGTTTTCGCGCTGCAACCTATTGCGGTAGATGAAAAGCTTATGAGGTGAGGTACTTCGTAGCAAGTGTACGAGACATTGTGCTTGGAGCACTGCATTTGGAGAACGAGACAAGTCATAGAGTAGTTAAATCTCAGTAGCATAACCTATTCTGAAAGAAACCTAACGCTTAAAAAAATACCAGACTATACGTCTTGAAGTCCTTACTATTTGAGTATGCATTCCCCTAAAATCAATACATTTAAACCACAAACTGATATAACCCATGAAACTTTTCAACTATTTGGGGCTTGTACTGCTGCTTGTATGGGCTTCGTGCACTTCTAAAAAAACAGAAGACAGCGAATGGATCACGCTTTTTAATGGCGTTGACCTCAAAGGCTGGACGCCCAAATTCTACCACCACGAGACCGGTGAGAATTATGCGGATACCTTTCGCGTACAAGACAGCAGCATAGTGGTAGCCTATGAGGATTATGACACCTTTGACGAACGATACGGACATTTATTTTACGACCAGCCTTTTGAGTCGTTTCATCTTAAATTCAGGTATCGCTTTACAGAGGAATGGATGGAAGATGCTCCCAGTTATACGTATAGAAACAGCGGAGTTATGTTTCATGCACAAGCGCCGGAAACTATTTTAAAAGAACAAGACTGGCCCCTTTCAGTAGAATACCAGATGCTGGCAGAAGCCGAACCGGGAAAAGCCAGACCTACCGGAAATATGTGCTCCCCCGGAACTGATGTGTTCTATCAAGGTAAAAAATCAAACGACCACTGCATCAATTCGTCTTCAGACACCTATACGTGGGATACCTGGGTAGAAGCAGATTTGATCGTGTATCAAGACTCGCTGATCATTCATAAAGTCAATGACAAAGAAGTGCTGCGCTATACTAACACGCAAATAGGGGGCGAAGTAGCCAAGGGGTATAATCCGGATCTAAAGGTAGATGGCAAAGCTTTAAAAAGCGGCTACATCGGTTTACAAGCAGAAGGACAAGGTGTTATTTTTAAAGACATCAAGCTCAAAAAGCTATAGTTTATACCATGAGAAAAGCCCCTGAAGCAAGCTTCAGAGGCTTTAATAAATCAGATTCGTATTCAACCAATCGTTTAATTTAAAGCTTCTTTTAATGCTTTAGCTGCTGCTGCAGGGTCTTTTGCCCCATAGATTGCGCCACCGGCTACTGCTACTACCGCACCAGATTCCTTTACCGCTTGAATACTATCCAGGTTAACACCCCCTGCAATAGAGACCGGTACTCCTGCACGAGTGGCCTCGTCGATCAATACCTGAATAGAATACCCATCTTCAGCTTGCTCATCTAAACCGGCGTGGAGTTCTACAAACGCAGCACCTAGTTTAATCACTTCTTGTGCTCTTTTTACACGATCCTGAACACCAATAGTATCTACCACTACCGCTTTTCCATGGGCTTTTGCAGCTTTTACAGCTCCGGCAATGGTACTGTCTCCGGTTGATCCCAGAATAGTAACATAATCCGCTCCGGCTTTAAAAGCCATATCTGCTTCCAGTTCGCCTGCATCTGCTGTTTTAAAATCTGCAAAAACCAGTTTATCGGGAAATGCATCTTTCATCGCAGTGATCACTGATAAACCTTCACTTTTGATCAGCGGAGTTCCCAATTCTATAATATCTACATAGGGTGCTACTTTAGTCGCTAAAGCGATTGCATCTTCTGTTGTTAATAAATCTATTGCTACTTGTAATTGAGTCATGGTATGTAATTTAGTTGTTATAATTTTTATTTTTCTAGCTCTTACTCCAGATTGGAGTGGCGTTTCCAGAGTTCGTCTGCAGATTTCCCACCGGCCTGCCACAATACCTGTATCAAAGCATCAGTAACCAGCAACAAACTTTGTTCAAAAAGACTACCTGCATATTGTTTAGAAATAGCCGCTTCCTGTTTGTTTTTTTGTGCTGCAGGAATGAGAAGCACCTGATCGGCCAGATCGGCTAAAAGAGAATCTGGGTTTGTTGTGATCGCTACTACACCAGCTCCTTCTTGCTTTGCGGTTTTTGCGGCATTTACAATACTTGTAGTACTTCCGCTCCCCGAACCGGCAAGTAACAGGTCTCCTTTACCTATTGCAGGGGTAGTGGTCTCTCCCACTACATACGTTTCATATCCTAAATGCATCAAGCGCATCGCCGCCGCTTGCATCATCAGTCCGCTGCGGCCCATTCCCATCAAAAAAATACGTTTACTCGCATCCAGATGTGGAATCACCGCTGCCAGCTGGTTGTAATCCAGTCCGTCGCGCATTTTTAAATGTTCTTCATAAACCAGATTCACTGCTTCATCTAAGACTTCATTTAGGGGTATCGTTGGAGTATTCATCATAAGTTCTAAGCATTGTTATTCTAATCGGTACAAAAGTACCCAACAAGTCAACCTACTTGTTACACGATTTGACAGATGTGTGGTACTATTTGCTCACCCTCTAAAAATTAGTGGTGTTATTCGCTATTTTTGTGGTACATTTTAGAAACAACACTTCAAACAGACTTGTAAATTTTAATACAAGTCTTATCCAAAACAGTGCTTATATGCTTAGTGATAAGGTTTTATACATACGCGATCTTGCAGACTGCCCTCCTTCTTATCTGGACGACCCGGGGCGTAAGGAGTTTTATGAGATCGTCTGGTTGATCAATGAGGAGGCATTACACACCCCACAACACGATTTTCAAACGCTGATAGGAAATTGGATTTACCTGATTCCGCCGTATCGCGTACATCAATTGAATAAAGCCGGTAAAAAAGGAGTTTTGATCTCTTTTAAGCACGAGTTGCTGGAGGATGACCTTAAAGAGTTTTTACTGGATGTCTTTAGAATTTTTAATGTACAAGGTGAGTTCTCGTGTTTACAACTCAACGAAGAGAGTGCACGCAGCCTGCAAGCAGTTTACAATTTGATGCATGAGGAATATGCTAAAGAGGAAATCAACCTGATTATAGTAAAGGCTTTGCTTAAAGTGTTTTTACTGAAACTCATTCAGTTGAAAGAACAGCATTTTACCCTTCAGGACATCAATGAAAAGCGGGTATATGAGTTTATGATGCTGCTGGAGTTGAATTATCACGAGGAACGCACAGCAGCATTTTATGCAGATAAGATGAATATCAGTGCTAAGCGGTTGAATCAGATCTTAAAGGAAAAACTCTCCAAAACCGGAATGCAACTCATTCACGATCGTCTGGTCCTGGAAGCCAAACGCCAGATGATTCACAGTGAAAACACCATCAAAGAAATTGGTTTCAATCTGGGGTTTAAAGACCGGTCATATTTTAGTAGATTTTTTAAAGGGCATACCAATCAGACACCTCAGGAATTTCAGAACCAGGCAAAAAACTATGTGCAACAGCACGACAACACCTTGTATCCTGAATGAACGTCATTAAAACGAAATATCCCACTGCACTCTAAAACGCAACTCGTTTTTAAGTTCTTCGGTTGGAGTTTCATAATCAAAGCTAGAAATTTCAGCAGTCAACTTGTTGCGATGTCCTTTAAAAAACCAATTGAAAGCGAGTGAAGATTCATCCAACTCCGTATCTTGACTCCTATCCGGTTTAAAACTGGCATAGCGTACAGCTACTTCTAAAGGTTTGGGCCACCAAGAAAATGCCTGATTGGCAAAATAACCTGCCTGCACATAATACCCACTCAATGTTGTAGTGGCATTTGCATTCAGTTTATCGATGATTTCTTTGCGGTGTATTTCTGATTGCCAACTGAAGCCTTGATACTTAAAAGCAGTCTCTACATTCGTCTGATTGATGCGGTACTGGCCGGGTTCTTGTTGTTCAAAACCTGCTAAAAAGCCACCGCCTGAAGAAGAAAACCGCGTAAACGGACTTCGGTTTGTAACAGCTGATACGGCTAGAATTGCCTCTGGAGTCTGATGTAATTGTAAATCACTACCTCCTGAAAAACCGAGATCATCTCCCAGAACATTCCATTGTAGACGGCCAAAATACATCAGGTTCTTATCATCATTCTCCGTAGCAGACCTACCGCTTCCGGTGACTACTGCCGCCCAATAACTAAAATCTGCAGATCCCCTGCCTGCTAATCTACCGTATAACTCTATACCTTGCTGGCGATCTACGGTAAAACTTCGGTTTAAAATAGAGCGGTCAACCAGTTGTTGTGCTCCACTACTGATGCGGCGCTCCCGGGTAAACTCCAGCTTCCACTGCCCTATTTTGATGTTGAGCCACTTCCACCGCTCTATCATAATTCTAAAATCAAGCAGATTTCCTTGCCCCAGTTCATATTCCCAATAGTATTTCAGCCAGGGTTTATAGGCATGACCACCAACTTTAAGACGGGAACGATTTATTTTAAAAACACTATTCTCTTCTTCACTGAAATCGTCATAGGTTAACGGATCATTATCTCCGGGTGTCGCATAGCGGAATTGAAATCGACTCTGTATCTGTAGTGAAAAGTCATTATGAGGTGCTGTAAATTGAATGCCCTTAGCTCCATAATCAATTTGCCATTTTGAGATAGAATCATGTTTTGCGAGCTCTTGAGCAAATGCAGCTTGTGGAAGCAACATACAAAAGCATGAAAGCGCAAAAAAAGTATAAATGATACGAAGCGTATCCATAGCTATAAGAACCTAAAGTTTAGGCCTGCAAAAGTAAGTATAAGCTCACAGTTAACAATAACTAAAGGTTAAAGAAACATAAGCCTAACACAATGGATAGATCTGAGACTAAAGCATACACAGTTTGGCTATTTAGTTACCCTTTAGAGAATGGTAAACTTTTTTACTACCGCTAACCACAAGCAACACCAGAAAACCAACTACCAGTCCTAGTAAAAACTCAACCAACATACTGGGCCAGGTTTCAAATAGATCGTGAATAAAATGCAGGTTGTGGGTGAAAATCCCACCAGAAACCAGAAGCAAAGCAATAGTACCAATTACCGAAAGACTTTTGATCACTACCGGTAGGGCACTGACTAGAAACTTGCCTACTTTGTCAGAAAAACTATCTTCTTCTTCATTAAGGTCAATAAGTTTAGCACCAAACTCATCCATGCGTACGATAAGTGCAACTATGCCATAAACCCCTACAGTTGCAACAAGTGCGATAATAGTTACCACAATAATCTGATTGATCAGTTCTTCACCGGTTACCGTACCCAAAGCAATGATGATGATCTCTACAGAGAGGATAAAATCGGTTAAAATAGCCGACTTCACTTTTTCTTTTTCATACTTAAGAATCGCTTCTTCACTCATTTCCTGTAAAGCTGGTTTTTCTTCGGCATGTGCATGCGGAAAGAAAAACTCATAGATCTTTTCTGCTCCTTCATAAGCCAAATAGAGTCCGCCAATGATGAGAATCACCGTGATGGCGACGGGTATAAAGGCACTCAATAAAAAGGCTATGGGTAAAATAATGATCTTATTGAGCAACGAACCTTTGGTTATGGCCCATAATACCGGAATCTCACGCGACGACATAAAGCCTGAAGCTTTTTCGGCGTTAACGGCAAGGTCATCTCCTAGAATTCCTGCGGTTTTCTTACCCGCAACTTTGGCCATTACCGAAACGTCGTCCATTAAGGTTGCAATGTCATCTAAAAGCGCAAAAAATCCTGAGGCCATAAAAGCAGTTTTGGTTGTGGACAGCAATATAAGTTTACCTTTTAAAGTAAAGAATTAAAATATTGATAATTTATAGAGAAACCTATCGTTATGTACTATGAAATATACTTGTTAATTCTTCAATCTACATAGTTTACAGCCTAAGCTCAAAAAGGTTGAAATACAGATATATGCGATTAAAGTGCATATTAAATATGTTAAATCTAAAATTGATGTAGTCTAAAAACTACTATTTAGATTCGTTTTAATTAATTTCGCAGGCTTAATTCTCCATGTTCCAAAAATTATGAATACCATTAATCTCGGCGAGTTTCGTCTAGACTTTCAAGCCCATTTTATAAAACTAAAAATCAATGACGGCGGACATTTTGATTCCGATTCTTTTCAAAATTGCCTGGATCTTAAATCTGAAATATACGGAAGCAGAAAGCTGGGCTTATTAATCACAAATGAAGATAAGAATGACTATTCAATAGATCCTTTATTTTTGATCAAAGATAAATTGGTTTTAGAAGATAATTTTAAATGGATCATTGTCGTCTCTAATAAAAATCCGGACTATACGAATTTTGAATACTTTAAAAGGTTGACTTCGATTCCTTGTAAATTTGTAACTGATTTTAAAGAAGTAACAGACCATGATACATACTGCGTGCACACGATGTAGCCCTTTATCTTACATATAATCTACCCACCTATTGCGTAATTTCATCCCCCTTATAATTAAAAACCAATTGATTCTTTTTTGCTATATCAGATTCTAGAATTAAGCTATACGTACTGTTACCATATTTTTTAGTGTGTAGCAACGTATTGAATTTAATATTGGGGTAAGAAGCTGTCAACGTCTCTTTAACTGCTTGCGGAAGCTCGTGGTATGCTATAGGAGTTTGTTGCTTAATAAGGCATCCGTCTTTAGCATACCATACGCTTTGGTTAAGGTCTTCTGATTGAAAGTCTACTTTATAGAAACTCCCGGCTTGTTCCCAACTGGCATGAGTTGCTTCTTTAAAGTCTAATTCAAAATTGGTTTTGATATTTGCGGGCACTTGGTTAGCAGGTAAGTCTTGTGCTCCTACTGTAGTGCTTAAAAAAATACTGATCATTAAGATTGTTAGCGTTTTCATAGGGTATTGTTTATAAATTAATGTTGTACAAACTAAAGGCTCAAATCTGGAAGCAATTGGTACCTATCCCTTTTGAAAAAGTTAAAAAATGTGAAATTTCATCGCTTCTTAAGTTTACCGATTTTCATATAGTAAACGACTTCGTGACCAGCCCCTCCAAGCATTAGACTGAGCGAGACTTGTCTTGCAGCATTTAAATCTCGAGTATCGATTAAACATTAAAAAAGGGATTGAACACGTATTCAATCCCTTTACTAGGTATAGCTCAAAAGAAGCATTAATCTTCTAGATCGCTTAAAATTTTACCGGTCGCATCTACAACCACTTCCCGCTCCTGAAACCATCCTTTTTCAAGTTCTACAGTATAGGTGATTTTGCCTTTTATATCCAGTTTCTCAACTTCTTCAATGGTAAAATCTTTATGAGCTTTAAGCAATGCATCGTGTACCCCCTGAGGCAGTTCATCTGCTTTTAGTTCCTGTTCAGACTTCAATATAGCGCCAGACTTATCATACCAGATCTCATGATCCATACGATCTACTTCAAACGCGACACTATAACCTGGGTATTCTTGCTCCCACTCCACATCCGTTGCCTGAGCATAGTTTTGCTGAAAACTTGCTCTTATCGCTTGTGGCACACGATCAGGGGTTAGATCTTGAGCATGTACAGCGGTTATTCCGGTTAGCCCCAGAAGCATCAATTTTACATTTTTCATAATTTTTTCAGTTTAAATTCTGCACAAACAAATGAAGTAAAACTGGAAACAATTGGTAGCTTCAGCCGGTGTAAACGTTAAAAACTGTGAAACTACCATATAGATTGAGAAAGCTTGCTTTATTTAGAAGGTATAAAGAATAGCGCCCTCATCCTGACTTTACCACTTCTTTACAGAATTGGCTCTTAATGTTGCATGACTTATACAGACCGTAGCGATGAAAATATTGATTATAGAAGATGAACCTCAGATGCTAGATAATATGCGAGATACGCTAGAGCAAGAACGTTATCTCGTAGAAACTGCAAGTACATTTGCTGAAGCAAGTTTTAAAATAGGCAGTTATGATTATGACTGTATTTTACTTGACATTATGTTGCCTGATGGTAATGGGCTCAACCTACTTAAACAACTTAAAGATTTAGGTAAAGAAGAAGGGGTTATCATCGTTTCTGCAAATGATTCTTTAGATGATCGCATTCAGGGTTTAAATATGGGTGCAGATGATTACCTGCCCAAGCCTTTTCACACTGCAGAATTGAATGCTCGGGTACAGGCCGTTTTAAGACGCAGAAATTTTGAAGGAAATAAATACATAGAAATAGGTAATGTGGTCATTGATCCCGAAAGCCGAAGCCTCACCATAGCAGATAAAGAAGTGATTTTAAACCGAAAAGAATATGATATTCTGACCTATCTGATTTCTAATAAAACCCGACTGGTTACCAAAGCTGCCCTTGCAGAACACGTGTGGGGAGATCATATAGATCAGGCAGATAGTTTTGATTTTATATACTCTCAAATTAAAAACCTGCGTAAAAAACTGGAAAATGCTACTATTAAAGTCGGAGCCGTTTACGGCATAGGATATAAATTAGAGCTCGATTGATGAAACTGCTCAATTATACTTCAAAATACCTTGCATTTCTGCTGCTTGCAGTCATCACCCTCTGGGCGTTAGCCTTTTATTATGCGATGCTTGATGAGATATACGACAGTCTTGATGACGGACTCGAAAATCAAAAAATACTCTTGCTTAAACGTGCTAAAGAAGACCCCGGTATCCTGGACAACAACGACTTTAACAAACACGTATATAGCTTTACTCCTATTCAACAACAACAGTATGAGAATCATCAAGAGCGGTATCAGGATACCTTGATGTATATGATTAACGAAGAAGATTTTGAGCCCGTGCGCATTTACGAAAGTACGCTGAAAGCAGAAGGCCGCTATTACAAGCTTAAAATCATCACTTCGATGGTAGAGGAAGATGACCTGATTGAAGATCTGGTGAGTTATCTCATCGGACTTTATTTTGTTTTGGTCCTCAGCATTCTTGTTTTAAACAACTTATTACTCAAGCGCATCTGGAAACCGTTTTACGACCTTATCGCTCAGTTAAAAAGCTTCAATATTGAACAAAAACCGCAAATCACGCTCACCCCTACTGCTGTAGAAGAATTTAACCTGCTCAACACCACGGTAAGCGAACTCATAAACTCTGCGCATAAATCCTATAATGAGCAAAAACAGTTTATTGAAAATGCATCCCATGAGCTGCAAACCCCGCTGGCTATAAGCATTAATAAACTCGAATTGTTTCTTGAAAAAAACAGCCTTACTGATGACCAACTGATGCATATGGCTTCCGTACTGGATAATCTGGGTAGGCTTACCCGGTTGAACAAATCGTTATTGCTCCTCTCTAAGATTGAAAACAAACAGTTTCAAGAAGCAGAACCTATTGATTTTAATGTACTCGCTCAGGAGTGCATAACAGATTTTAAAGAGATCGCCATACACAAAGGTATAGACTTAAAGCTGCATGCTACTGATGGCATTCAATTTAAAATGAATAAAGACCTGGCGCGTATTTTATTGACCAACCTCATCAAAAACGCTTTGGTACACGGCAAGCCGCAAAACCCGGTTACCCTGAGTATTGCAAACAAGCAACTGCAGGTGAGGAATACCGGTACAGCTTCTCCACTGGATGCTGAACTTATTTTTGCACGTTTTAAAAAAATAGGAGCTACCGAAAAATCAACAGGGCTGGGCTTACCCATTGCACGCGCAATTGCCGAAAAATATAATCTCACGCTCAGGTATACGTTTGACGGAGAACACACGTTTACGGTTCAATTTCCTAAATAAAAGTTATAGATCAGGTGGTATTCCCAATTCTTTCTAGTTTTAGTATTCAAATTTGTTTTCTGAAAAATGTAGATTTAAAATGAAGTATTTATCACATTATATAATTTCTGGTGTTCTCATCTTATCAGGGATACTATCCTATGCTTTTTATAAAAAATCTATTGCTGAAGAACGAGAGATTTTAGAAAATGCTACCTATACTATTGTAAACAGTTGGGAGTTGCCCACACTTCTTGATGAAGTTAGCGGCATTGCGTGGGTAAATGATTCTACCATAGCCTGTATTCAGGATGAAAATGGTGTTATTTACAATTTCAACTTAAATACCGGTGAGATTAGTAACGACATTACTTTTGGAGAAGACGGCGATTATGAAGCCATCGCGCTCCATGAAAATGATGCCTATGTAATGCGTAGTGACGGTCGTATTTTTGAGGTTAAATCATTCACTTCAGACACTGTTGCTCCGCGTTATTTTGATACTTCATTTAAGTCTAAAAACAATATGGAGTCGCTAACCTATAACCCGAAAACTAAAAGTCTGGTCACAATTGCTAAAGATAAAGGCTTAGATAAAGATCGCTACAAAGGGCTCTATTCAATCCCATTAGCAACTAAAATTCTGGATGAAAAACCCCTGTTTAAAATAGATATGCAAGCCAAAGAGTTTGAGGCTTTCCAAACTAAAAAAGAAGAAAAAACCTTCAATCCTTCAGATATAGCGATACACCCTAAAACCGGGGAGTATTACATAGTAGACGGAAAAAAACCAAAGCTCTTGATATTGAGCGCTACCGGAACGATTAAAAGGGTTCATGAGTTAAATAAGTATCATTTTGCGCAACCAGAGAGCATAACCTTTAGTCCTAATGGTACACTTTATATCGCTAACGAAGCTGCTGATGGAGTAGCAACGCTTCTGGAGGTTACGTTAAAAAAGTAAACTAATTCGGGGCAAGCCTGTCTGTCGACAAAGCATTAAACGGAAAAATACATTTTTAAAACGAGAAAAATCTCAGAGCATTTAAATCTCGATTATTGAGTAAAGATTAAATTTTAGTGTCTGTCTCTTGATCAAATACTAAAAACCGGTGTGAGGTCTGGTTTTTAAAATTTTGTTTGAAGAGCTAATTATTGGCAAATACTTAGAAGTATATAAATTTTTAAGTATTTGAATCTTGATTATCCAATTAAGTTATAATGTGATTATTACGCTAAATTAAATGGAGAAGCCGCAACTGATTATACAGTTGCGGCTTCAAGGGTTTAAACTAAAAAACCTACAATTACTTTTAAAATGCTGTGTTAAGATTTCCTGCGATATCAAATTCAATAGCAATAACCTCTTTTAGTTTAAGCAACCCGAATAACTTTTTGGGAAGCTCCAAATCATAATCGCTAAGCGTTAACTTAAGAATTCCTTTTAAATGTTTGAGATCTCCCTGTACGATTTCTACAGGTATGGTATAGGTATGCTGTTGACCGGCGAGTGCTATATTTACTAAAGCTTCATACCCGCGTTCTACCCGATTGAACTGTTTAAAGTTGAGTATAATTTCAGGATAGTCTTCTGCCTCAAGCATCGCTCTAAAATCTTTATTTATCGCTTTTCCGCCACAATTGAATCCGTCTAAATTCAGTTTTAGTGTGGCATTGCGTAAAAGTATAAGGTCGCCCTGATCGCAATACGCTATCTTTTTTTGAGGCTCAAAATAAGTGGGATCAAAAACACAGCTAAAACCGGTTACATTGGTTTCACCTGAAACACGCAGCGTACTGTTTTGCAACTTACCAATTGTGGCCTCTCCAAAGTTGGGCTGACCCAATAACACAAAACCGCTCAACACAAATAACAAATTTAAAAAGGCTTTCATAATCAGAGATTTTAAAGATAGCAGCGTGTAGTTACACGCTGCTATCTTATTTAATACAGTTTAGAAACTTATCGCAGCTTCAAGCATAAAGCCGTCAAACTTTGCATCATTGTGAAGATCTACAACAGGATAATCGTTATAATTCTGAACAACATACTCTGCCTTCAATAAAATGTTTTTGGTCATAAACCAGCCGGCAGCAAGTTGAAAACGGTCTATTGAAACATCACTGCCCCCCACGAGAGTTCCATCAACATAGTTGTAACGTCCACCTAAATAGATGTTCTCTTTAGATCCAAATCTGTAGATCAATTCTCCTGAATATTGATTCCAACTGCGACTGTCTGTCTCTGCAGCAGTCTTACCGGTTGCGTGCTCATAAATACCAAAGAACTCCAATCCTTTATACTTCAAGAACGGGTTGATCATAATTGAAGTCAATTCGTTACTAAGACCTGGGTTGATGCGCCCTGCTCTAAAACCATCTCCGCTACCATCTTCTGCGATCATCACATTGTAATATCGAGAACCAGAACGGTCACCGCTGTATAAATAAGCGCTGGCTGTTTGATTGGTTTTATAGAGAGAACCTGTTAAACGTACGCGTAGCGCTTCTGATACCGCTTTATCATATCCCAATTTTGCGATAAAGGACGGGCTTGTAGTTTCGGGTTTAGTAACAGCCTGATTCAATTTACCATTAGTCAAACTCAACATTCCCATCCAGCCGTTATCGAAGTAATACAATTCAGCACCAACTTCGGTAGTAAAGCTGTCCATCAGATAGTTTCCTACAAACGGATTGTACAGTGCCATTGCGTTATCAGTACGTCTAAAATGTGCATCTCCATAATTGCTCTCCATATGCCCTATTTTAATACGTACATGATTCATCACATCCTCCATAAATCCTTTTTGGATAAATTCTAGTTTATCTATCTGAAAATACCCTCCTTTTACATAGGTTTCGTTATGGTGTTGTGAAGATAAATAGGTTCTTAAGTGCATACGCACCCCGTCATACAAAGCCACATCTAAATCCAGATTTGCGGTTGCCAGGTTGAAATTGCTACCTATTTCCTGTAAAACAGGAGTGTCTGGATTACTGCTGTTCTCGTGATCTATTGCTTGAAACTGTATGGTAGAAGCGCCTCCTATACGTACGTGAACGCCATTAAAAGTTGATAGTGTATCCTTTGGCGCTTCAAAGGTTGAAATTCCGCGTTGATCAGGTGATCTGTAATTGTCTAAATCGCGCTGACTTTGTGCCTGTAGGGTCATCCCAAAAAAAGATAAAGAGATGAGAGTTAAATAGGTAAGTTTAGTTTTCATAAGTATTGATATTATAGAGCTTGATTAATAAATGTTGTTTTAAATGTGATATGAAGTTCGTCACCTGTAGTTATGGTGCCAAACAAAGCTGTAGGAGGTTCTATTTTGTATGTGCTCATCTGCATTTTGTAAGTCCCAGACAACACAATCTCATCTGCTAAAAAGCGGACCTCAAACGGAATAGAAACCGTTTGGGTAACTCCAGAAATTGTAAGACTTCCGGTTGTTTTAAGCAAATAGGTGTTGGCACGAGCGGGTTCCAGACTTCCTACTGATTTTAGGCGGTAGGTGATCGCCTTGTGCTTTTTGGTATTTAAAGCCTTATAGGTGTTTTTATCCATCCCATTTTTTCCGCTTGAAAGACTTTCTGCTACAATTTGAAGCTCTAGTTTATTAAGAGCTGTTAAGACTCCATCCTCTTGGCTTAGTGCTAACGTACCGCTCATATCTTTTACTTCTAACTCCCAATCATGAAGATTAGAAGTACCGGCGACACGTATAGAAGATTCAGCATTTTTTAAGACATAGTTTTGGGCAAAACCGTTTTGAAGACCGATTGCTAAAAGAAACAGACTCCAGCAAATTGGATATAATATTGACTTTTTCATAGTATTTGGATTTTGATTACTATGCAAAGTTCCATCAGGAAGAACGCCTGAAATATGATTAAAGTCAGGTTACAGATTTAATACAAACTATATCGATTGAATACTGCTTTTTTATAACCTAATAAAACTACTCAGGAATCATGCTATTCAATTAGACGCTATTTATTTATTCATGCGCGTGCTGCCGCTGCTCAAAAACTCTTAACACTTCATTAAAGGAGTGTTATATAGGGTTAAAAAAGATTTAACATTAACATATTTAGCATATTTTCCACCTCTTAATCATTCAATCCATTTATGACTCATAAATACACAGCCCCATTCAACACGCTTTCCGGTAGATTATATCTTTTTACTTTTTTATTGGTTATGCTGAGCCAAATCAGCTTTGCACAGGACAAAGAGGTAGAACAGGTTTTTTATTTTACAGGAAATACGGAGTTAAAAACCAGTAATCCTACTCAGGAAGTTCTTAAAGCAATCAGCGACCTTTCTCAGGATGATGACAACGCGACTTTTGTAGCTTTAGGAAACATCACAAAAGACGGTTACCCACCCAAAAAGAAAGAACGGAAAGATGTTGAACAATTACTTCAAAAAAGTATTATGCAACCTCTGGCCGACTTTAACGGGAACGTCATTTTTATGCCGGGTCATAATGAGTGGAACAAAAATGGTCACGAAAACCTGGATGATCTAGAGTCTTTTATACAAGACAACAGCAAGGTTGAATTCTGGCCAAATGATGGTTGTCCACGGGAGATTGAAAACCTGGATATGGATAATGTTGAACTCTTGATGATAGATTCACAATGGTTTCTAGAAGACTGGGATGATCATTTATACCTCAATAATAAATGCGACATCAAAACTCGTGATGATTTTATCGCGAAGTTTAAAGACGATTTAAAAGATGAACAAAATAAAACGGTAATCGTTGCGGTTCACCACTCGATACTCACGCTTTCTAAACAAAACTTTATAGAAAATATAGGGGGGCTTACTGCCGAAGATTATTACAGTACCCAGCGTCAGAAGTTTGCGGGTACCTTAGAAACCCTGGCAAGCCAGTTTCCTGATGTGATTTTTGTTTCTGCAAGTGATAAAAACCTGCAATATGTGTTTGATGACGGGATTCCACAAATTATAAGTGGTGCAGCTTCAACAAAATTAGACAAGGTGCTTCAAGCTAAAGACGGACAGTTTGCTTCTAAAGCAAATGGTTTTGCAAGACTTACGGTTTATAAAGACCGTAGTTCTAAAGTTGAATTTTTCGGAACAGGATCAGGAGCTCCTGAAAAACTTTTTGAGAAAGAGATCAGACGGCAACAACCTAAAAAAGATGACATAAACTACCCGGATATCAGCGGGATGAGCAGTACAAAAAAAGCTTCGATCTATACCAAAGAAGAAACTGACAAAAGTGGCTTATACAAATTCTTCTGGGGAAATCACTACCGGGACATTTACAGTAAAGAGATTGAAGCTCCGGTCTTAGACCTCTCCACCCTTCCGGGAAATGTACATGCAATTTCAGAAGGTGGTGGTAACCAGTCGCGTTCGTTACGTCTTATTGACGATTCAGAACACGAGTATACCGCCCGTGAGTTGCGTAAGAGTGCGGTGCGCTTTATTCAGTCTAAAATAACCGATCACTATGTGCGTGACTTTATGCAAAACACGGTCGCTGAAGAAATTGTACAGGATTTTTACACTACAGCGCAACCTTATGCACCCTTTGCATTGAACACTATTTTTGACAGTTTGAACATTTACAATGCACAACCTAAAATCTATTACTTACCCAAGCAAAAGCAACTGGGTATTTATAATGAAGATTATGGCGACAAGCTTTATATGCTAGAAGCACATGCCGGGGATGAGAATAAGTCTTTTGAGCGTTTTGGTGATGCAGATGACATCATCAGTACCAAAGATCTTCTTGCCGAAATACGAGATTCTAAAAAGCATCAGGTAGATGAAGCCAACTTTTTAAAGGTACGCTTAATGGATTTTGCTGTGGGGGATTATGACCGCCATTATGATCAGTGGCGCTGGTCTGCTTATGAGCAAGAAGACGGTACAACTACCTATAAAACCATTCGCAGAGACCGTGATCAGGCGTTTCCAAAATACGACGGACTCATTTTAGGTTTGCTTAAAGTTGCAATGATCGATTTTCGATCTATGGAAAAATACGATGATGATGTAAACAGCGTGAAGTGGATGAGCCGTTACGCCTATCCTTTAGATCAGGCATTCATAAAGAATTTAACCTGGGAAGACTGGGAAAACGAAGTCCAATTTATTCAGGAAAACCTAACGGACGAAACCATCGAAACTGCTTTTAATACCTTACCGGAAGCGGCACAGGATGAGAGTACGTTAAACATCAAAAAGAATTTAAAAGCACGTCGCGATAACCTAATGTCTATTGCACGTCGTTACTACGAATACCTAATGAATCATCAGATCATTCTGGGTACAGAAGATAAAGATGACTTTGTGATCACCCGTCAGGCTGATGGGAAGACGACCATCAAACTAACTACCGAAGAAGAGGAAACTTTTGAGCGCACCTATGATAAAGAACTCACAAAAGAGATTTGGATCTACGGTTTAGACGATGATGATACTTTTAAAATTGTGGGTAATGGCGATCATTATATCCCGATTAAAATATTAGGTGGTGAGAATAACGATGTGTACGATTTTGAAAATACACGGGCAGCTAAAGTATATGATTACAAAAGCAAGAAAAATACTTTTGTCAACCCAGGCACGCGCAAGTGGCTGGTAGACAGTTATGATATCAACACCTATAATGATGCTTCTAGAAAATTAGATGCATTCGCGACTACCCCGGCAATTGGTTACAATCAGGATACTGGTTTTTCCGCCGGTTTAAGCGGGACGTATACTACATATGGTTTGGCAAACAATCCGTTTGCTACCCAGCAAACGCTAACTGCTAAATATTATACGGCGACCCACGGTATTGAGTTAGAATACTCGGGCGAATTTGCACACGCATTTTACAACTGGAACTTTGGTTTAGACGCGCGCTATACCACTCCTAATTTTGCCATCAATTATTTTGGAACAGGCAACGATACCGACTATGACCGAGATCAAGTTGATATAGACTTTAACCGAGTTCGCATCAGCGAATGGAGCGTCACTCCGTCTTTAATTTTCAGAAAAGACCGGGTACAGTTGCGTTTTGGCCCAACTGTAGCATCTTATAATGTAGAATATTCTGGTAATGGTGTTACCGGTGATACTGATATAATTGATGCTGGTGATGATGTATTCAATACGCAATACTATGCCGGTGCAGAGGCCGCTTTTCAATATAAAAACAAAAGTGGAGAGATCGCCTTTATACGTAGAGGCTTTCAATTTGATCTGGTTGCAGGTTACAAAGCCAATATCGATGAATATAATAACGAATTTACCTATTTAAAACCTACACTTTCTATTGACTACCCCTTACATCCCAGCGGGATGGCCGTACTGGCAACTAAAATTGGTGCTTCTATGAACTTTGGAGGTGAATATGAATTTTACCACGCTGCGACTTTAGGTGGAAATACCAGTCTACGCGGATATAGAAATGAACGTTTTAATGGACAAACTGCTTTTTATCAAAGTACCGATCTACGTGTAGGTATAGCACAGTTAAAAACCAATTTCATTCCCTTGAGACTGGGAGTTTCAGCCGGTTTTGATTACGGTCGGGTTTGGGTAGAAAATGACAATTCTGAACAATGGCACAACAGTTACGGAGGTTCTGTCTTTATAAATGGGTTTAAAGCCATTACTGCCAATGTAGGCTATTATACAAGTAAAGAAAGTAATCGTGTACTGTTTACATTAGGATTTAAATTCTAAAGAATACGAATTAACCAGTCTTTAAAACCCGTTCTCTAAAGAGAGCGGGTTTTTTATTGATACTAAAATCATCTTGAGGCAAACCCAAAAGCATTAGTATTTTAATTATAGGAAAAGCCCATTAACTTTTCTTGCGGAATTTTTCCGTTAATACGGATTTTTTCCTTTTAAAAGAAAAAGAGAATTGCGTACTTTGTAGTTATGGAAGATGCCAAGTTTGCGATCATTGATGTAGAGACAACAGGTGGCGGTATCAAAGGAAACAAGATTACCGAAATCTGCATCATAATTTTACAGAACGGGAAAGAAATTGACCGGTTCACGTCTTTAGTCAATCCCGGAAGAGATATTCCGCTTTATATTGAAAAACTAACAGGTATCAACGACCGAATGGTTGAAGACGCTCCGTATTTTAATGAACTGGCAGACCGCATCAACACACTGACTACTGACTGCATTTTTGTCGCTCATAATGTGGGATTTGATTACAACGTGGTACGCGCAGAATTTAGAGAAGCAGGCGTCGATTTTAACCGAAAGCGCCTATGTACCGTACGTCTTGCAAAAAAACTTATTCCCGGTTTGTTCTCATACAGTCTGGGTAATTTATGTACCTCTATAAACATACCGCATTACGATCGTCACCGTGCCGAGGGCGACACTGAAGCAACTGTGATCTTGTTTCAGCGCTGTCTGGATCTGGATCCTGAGTATGAAGTAATCAATGAGTTTTTAAACAGAAAGTCTAAAGAGTCTTATTTTCCACCAAACTTTAAGGCTTCAGATTTTGAAGAATTACCACATAAACCCGGTGTGTATTTTTTTAGAGACAAAACCGGGAAGCCTTTATACATTGGTAAGGCTATAGACATTCAAAAAAGGGTGCTTTCTCATTTCAGAGAAAAAAGCAATCGCAAGTATGAGTTACTGCAAAACACACACAGTATAGATTATGAACTCACCGGCAGCGAATTGCTGGCCTTGCTGCGAGAAGCAGAACTAATTCTTAAATATTACCCGAAATACAATAAAGCTCAGAAAAACCCAACAAAGCCCTATAAGCTTACCTCCTACCATAACAAACAAGGTATTGAGCAATTTGCACTGCACAAAAATAAGATCGCTCCGGTAAGTTGGATGCAGTTTTATACACGAGAAGAAGCCATTCAGTTTTTAGAACAGCTATGTGAGGAGTTTGATCTGTGTCCTAAATATTGTGCTTTACAGCAAGGTGTTTCTGAATGTAATCATTACAAAATACATACGTGTAGCGGTGCCTGTCGTGGTGATTTGAAGGCGGAAACATATAATGGTCGTGTGAGTAAAGCTCTAGATTATATTCATACCTATGAGCAATCGTGTCTGCTCGTTGAAAAAGGAAGAAATACTCAGGAAAAGTCTTTTATTTACCTGAAACAAGGTCGTTTTGCCGGGTATGGTTTTATTGATGAGACCGAAGAATTCAATCAACCGGAAGATTTTACAAACTTTTTAATTCCACAGAAAAGTTCAGCTTATGCAGATCGCATTATACGCAGATATCTAGCTACTCAAAAGCAATTAACTAAATTGCCGCTTACACAGAACGACACCGCTACTCAAAACATTTTTGAAGCCTGGCTTTAAGCATTACGCTTCAGGGGCAAGTTCGTTTGCTTTTTCGACATCCACTTTTCTGGCAAAACGCGAAGCTATAGCGCTTATAATCATAATTTGTGAAGCGTGAAAAAGCATTAAAGGCAGTAATATAAGTCCTAAACCGGCCATATTACCGAAGAGAATTTTAGAAAAAACGGTTCCGTGAACCAGCGATTTTTTAGTACCGCAAAACTGAGCGGTGATACGGTCTTCCATATTAAATCCTAGAAGTTTTGCGATCAATCCAGTAATTAAAAAGACAACAACAAATACACCTATAACACCACCAAATAGAAGGATTAAATCAAAGATTGAAACACTTGTGAATAAATGATCAGCAAACGATTCTGCAAAGCTTTTATAAATGATCAACAGAATAATACTCTTATCAAAAAGCGTGAGTTTACTGGTGTGCTTTCTAATAAAATCGCCCCAATATTTTTGCAGGAGCACTCCCACAATTACGGGAAGCAAAATCTGAAGAAGTAATTTTGAATAGATCGTGCTGAAATCAAAATCACTTGCGATTTCAGTCACAAAAAGTCCCATCCACAAAGGCGTAATCGCAATCCCTATAATACCTGAAATACTCGCATTAAAAATCGCTGCCGGAATATTACCTTTTGCTATAGAAACCATCACCACAGAAGAACTCACTGTTGAAGGCAAAGCAGCCAGAAAAAAGAATGCCAGCCAAATGATCTCCTGTTCCTCATTTTGAATTAAGGGTCTAAACAACAAAACCAAAACTGGGAATAGTAAAAAAGTAGACGCTTGTACCAGAATGTGTAATTTGTAATTACTCAAACCCGCCTTTAATTTCTGCGGACTCAACTTCAATCCATAAAAAAAGAAAATCAGAGAAATACCTAAGGTTCCTATTAGATCAAGAGGAACCGGACTCGACTCTAAACCCCATTGCGGAAAAAAATAGGCAATTATAATTATTATGATAATTGAGACTACAAATTTGTCTAACTTAATACGCATATATGATTTTGTAAAATAGGTGTTACCTTTAGTATAAGTGTTCAAATTTAAACCAGAAAGAAGTCTTAGAAAAAACCGTTACCAATCTGTTTTGCTCAGGTATAATTCTTCTTAGGTAGGATTTTAAAGCAAACTTGTGCAACTAATTGTCTCAAAATTGCTTTTGGTCTAAAAAATCAACTATAATAGAATTGTAATCAATATTTTTATAATCAATAAAACTAACCGGCAGAAATATAAATAGTTAT
>Ga0207888_100303_pt1 | contig 21952 bp, 19 predicted proteins | sample LinPmetageLP43_FD_184055 | JGI IMG/M metagenome (GOLD analysis project Ga0207888, IMG submission 184055) | Marine viral communities from the Pacific Ocean - LP-43 (SPAdes) | ecosystem: Environmental > Aquatic > Marine > Oceanic | place: Pacific Ocean | collected 2010-08-27 | reverse complement strand
TTCCACGAGATTTTTTCAGGAACACGGTTCTCATCTAATTCTATACTTAATTCAATTTCAGTTTTCATCAACTGTATTTTTATTTACGGGGTTTATAATTGGCTTGCTTAAAAATCTCATCACTGGTTTTATCAGGCAGCATTTGCAAAGGTATGTTATTGCGTTGCATATAACTTTTTACAATTTGCCAGCCTATGTAACGGCCCAATTGCGGCGGACTATCATTATCAAAAGACAAATAGAATTTTGAAAAAGGTGCCGGATTGATAAATCTGCTTAACAACTTACTATCTGAATCAAAAAGCAATTCATTTTCTATAAAATATTTCCAGACATCAACTTCATTAGCAATTGCCCAGTCGTATTGTTCCGGAGTGTATCCTATTATTTCATTCTTATCTTTTAGCGTCAATAACCGCTCTATCATATAGAGTCGTTTTCCGTGGTAAATCATTTCATCAAGAAATCTGCGATTCCCTTTTCTTCTAACCCATTTAGACACAAAAACATCTGCTACATCAACATCAAGCTGTTCTTTTCTGAAATTTTGCGTGTAAAACCGTTGTATTCCATCATAAAAATGATGCTCAGGACCTAGATAATTATCCAACCCAATAATCAACAGACTATCTTTAAGAATCACCGGAGTACGGTAAGCGACATCAGAAGTAATCGTGATAACCTCTGGAATAGACGTTTTGGGATAATAATACTTGATATGTTTAAACAGGGTTTCCAGATCAGTTTGTTCTTCGGTAAAATCCGGGAAAGCTAGAGCAACCTCTTTATTCAATTCAAGTTGAATCGTATCTTTTATTTTTTCAGTCCAAAATTCACGCGTATATGTTTCCGGAAAAAGAAAAGGATAAGCACGAATCAAATCATCTAAACCTGAAGAATCTACCGCAGCGAATTTCTGATCAAATCGCGCTACTTTTAGATCTATAGGAATCTGAGAAATTTCTTCAGGTAATTTTGCATCCTCGTTACAGCCAGACATTAAAAATGCAAGAAGCCCTAAAAAAAAGCCAAATACACGAACTAACCCCACTCTACTCACGATTAACTTTTTAAATTTTAGTAAATTCACGATCATAAAATTGCGCCGCAAAGGTAGTATTTACAAACTATAAATTCTGTTTCTTATGCAAACCGAAAAAGTAATCGATCACATTGTAACCTGGTTAAAATCTTATGCTACAAACGCAAACATTAAAGGTTTTGTTGTAGGTGTTAGCGGCGGAATAGATAGCGCCACAACGTCTAGCCTTTGTGCTAAAACCGGTTTACGCGTCCTGTGCGTAGAAATGCCTATTCATCAACCGCAGAGTCACGTTACTCGTGCTCAGGACCATATCGCTCAATTAAAAAAGCGTTTTGCTAATGTTTCAGATGTACGCGTAGATCTTACGGAAACTTTTGAGACCTTTAAAGGAACTTTACCTGTTGCAGATGCAAATCCTACCTTAGAATTGAGTCTTGCCAATACACGTGCTAGACTACGCATGAGTACACTGTATTACTTTGCTGGCTTACACGGTTATCTTGTTGCTGGTACAGGTAATAAAGTAGAAGATTTTGGCGTAGGTTTTTATACAAAATATGGTGATGGCGGTGTAGATCTAAGCCCTATTGCAGATTTAATGAAAAGTGAAGTTTATGCTATCGCTAAAGAACTTGGCATTCCTGAAAGCATACAAGTTGCTAAACCCACAGATGGTCTTTGGGGTGATGACCGCAGCGATGAAGATCAAATTGGAGCAACCTACGATGAACTAGAATGGGCAATGCTTGAAGATGAGAAAGGTAAAACCGCAGCAGCCTTTGAAGGTCGCCAGCAGCAGGTATTTACAATTTACAAAAACTATAATAATGCCAACAAACACAAAATGGAGCCAATTCCTGTTTGCGAAATACCGGCAGAATTAAAATAAAATGTTCGTTTAACCTTTAAATTTATTGTTACAGCGAAAACCATTTGCAATTAGCATAAATCATATTAATTTAGAAAGCTAAAGACATTTAATCTCTATGATTACGATTACAATAGCAGATCACCATCCCATCGTTATAGATGGGTTAGCTCACCTCTTAAAAGACATTCAACACGAGATTATAGATGTTGTTACAGACGGAGATGGGCTCATCCCTTCTTTAGAACAGCAGGTGCCCGATCTTGTAGTCATGGAGATTGACATGCCTAATTTGCAAGGCCTTTCTGCCATCAAAGAATTACGCAGATTATTTGCCGGAATTAAAATCATGGTTTTCAGTACGCACCCTGAAGGGATGTATGCACTAAGTGCCATCAAAGCCGGAGCAATGGGTTATGTGGGGAAAACCGCAGATACTGATGTTGTTCTTAAAGCGATGCTACAGGTTGCCCGAGGCGGAATTTACCTCAACAACGACCTTGTTGAAATGCTTTCTAATTCTGATCCTTCTAAGAACAATTCTCTTGCTTATAAATACAAGAAACTTTCTACACGCGAGACCGAAGTACTCAACTTGCTTTCTTCTGGCAAGCGTAATAAGGATATTGCAGAGACATTAGACATTAATGAAAAGACGGTAAGTACTTACAAAACACGCTTACTTAAAAAACTAGATGCGAGTAGTCTTGCAGAATTGATTCAACAAGCGAGACTTTTACAGACTTCAGATCTTTAACGCATAAATGGCATAATCACCAGATTGCGCTTTTTTGCAATAAGAACCTCAAGCGTCTTATAATCTTTATACTCTTCCATAAATTCTTTAGCATTTTCAGGAAGCTCACCAGATTTTAGCTGCTCTCCAAATTCTGACATTTTACTTTGTATTAAAAAATGACGCAAGTTCAAAAGCGTTTGCACAGTTTCTAAGCCTGAATTGTCTTTTAAAGATTTTACATAAATCTCGTGCGTATCCCATTTGTGCAGGGTGTGTCTTTCGGGCTCAAAAGCTATAGAAGATATTTTACCCATTATCTCAGGCTCTAAACTCTGCCCCAGCTGATCTAATTTAATCTCGCCTTCTTCACGAGTTAAATGCTCAATTAAAACGGGGTAAATATTCTGAAAATCTTCATTAGCAAACTCCACTTCATCCTCCTGGAGATCTAAGTAGATTTTCTCATAGATGATAAGCTCCCGCTTGACTTCTTTTTCTACAAGGTTTCCATCTTCATCCTCTTCAATAATTAAATCTAAGAATTCTACAGGCTCCTTGCCAAAAGTAATCAACAGCTTAATGATGTTTTGCTCCAGTTCATATTGTCTGCGAAACTTAACTTTCTCCTCATTTTTTAGCGCAACCATTTCCCCGTTACCGCCAGCTTTCGGCTTCTCTTCTTTTACAACATCTTTTTTTCCTTTATTTCGTATTTGCGCCAGCGTATTAAAAAGAACATTTTCAGTGATGTCCATAATACGCGCACATTCTTGCACATAGATTTCCCGCTTAATAACATCAGGAATTTTAGCGATACTTTCTACCATATCACGCACAAGCCCTGCCTTTTTAACCGGATCACCTTGCGCTTCCTTTACCAATAGGGAAGCTTTATACTGAATAAAATCTTTAGCATTTTCTTTTAAGAAATCTTCAACTTCGGTTAAAGTATGCTTTCGCGAAAAGCTGTCAGGGTCTTCCCCTTCGGGAAAACTACATACCTTTACGTTCATTCCCTGTTCAAGAATCAAATCAATCCCGCGTATCGAAGCGCGTTGCCCGGCTGCATCCCCATCAAATAAAACAGTGATATTCGGCGTAAGACGGTTTATCAACCGTATCTGCTCTGGTGTAAGCGCAGTACCTGAAGAAGAAACCACATTCTCAATACCCAATTGATGCATCTGTATTACATCGGTATAACCTTCTACTAAAAAACAATTATCCTCCTTTGCAATAGCTTGTTTGGCATGATAAATCCCGTAAAGCACTTTAGATTTATGATAGATATCACTCTCCGGACTGTTTAAGTATTTTGCGGCCTTTTTCTCGTTAGTTAGGATTCGGCCTCCAAACCCCAAAACCCTTCCACTCATAGACTGAATGGGAAACATCACACGCCCTTTAAACCGGTCAAACTGCTTCTCTTCTTTTACGATAGAAAGTCCGGTTTTTTCCAAATACTCTAGCTTGTAACCTTTACGAATTGCCTCTGAAGTAAAGGCATCCCATGTGTCAGGAGAATACCCTAACTGAAATTTCTCTATGGTATCTTCAGAAAAATCACGCTCTTTAAAATAAGAAAGCCCAATGGCTTTTCCCTGTTCAGTATTTAGCAGCGTTTTATGAAAATAGTCTTTAGCAAACTCAGAAACCACATACATACTCTCCCGCTCATTCGCCTGCTCTTTCTGCTCGTCTGTCTGCTCGGTTTCTTCAACTTCTATATTGTACTTTTTTGCCAAATATTTTATGGCTTCAGGATACGTGAAATGCTCGTGCTCCATCAAAAAAGCAACCGCATTGCCTCCTTTTCCGCTTGAGAAATCTTTCCAAATCTGTTTTACCGGGGAAACCATAAAGCTGGGCGAGCGCTCATCTGTAAACGGACTCAAGCCTTTAAAGTTAGAGCCTGATTTTTTTAACTGCACAAAATCTCCAATAACCTCCTCTACCCGAGCGGTTTCAAAAACATTATCTATAGTGGTTTTAGAGATCAAATTAGTGCTGTTTGCTAAATATTAAAAAAGAATGCTTGCAAATTTACTACAATAAAAAAACCTGCACGAGATTAAGCGTGCAGGTCTTACATTTATGGTTAGCATATGCTACCCGCATTAATCCATATCAAAACGCAAGCCTACAGAAATGTTGCGTTGCTCTACGGGATTGTTTTTAAAGATGGTATTCAAATCATATTTCACATAAAGTGCAGTATCGCCAAAAGCTACATAACCACTCACACCATAAATGAAATTATTAGTATTAAAATTCTGTTTGAATTTATCCTTACGATCATCGCCATTTTCTTCATATTTCAGTTTTTGAATAGTCAATAAATTGAAGCCGGCATAACCACCCAATCCTATTTTAAACTGATTTCTTGTTGAGTATCTAAAATAGTTGTCACCGGTATGTTTTGTTGAAGGACCAAATTCAAAATGAACAGGAAAAACCAAATGGTCCATTCTAAATTTTGATTTATCCAAATTCAACGGAAACGTTTCTAGAACCGTCTGATCGCCCTGCTCAACCAAGTATTGGTTATCATCTAATTTTAACCCATTAAATTGAAAACTGAATCCATACTTCAATCGAAGAAAGTTAGAGTTTGTAAACACGCGGGTTTTCCAGGCCAGACCCAATTCAAAAAAGCGGCTGCCTCCTATTTTATAAGGTGAATCGTTAAGAGACTGTCCCTCAATTAAAGCATTATTAAAACCTATAGCCAACACGATATCTGAAGTTGTGCGGCGATCGTAAACCACTTCTCTTTTATCACTTCCCAAACTCAGCTTTTCATCACCTATAAAAATTCCAAAAAAAGAATCATCTTCAAAATCTTCATTACGCTCCAGAAGATCTATTTTGCTTTCTAAAATAGCCAATTTATCTTCTATATTTCTGGCGTGCTTTTTTGCAGCTTCTTTCTTTAAAACCGAAGCCTCTTCTGCAGTTAACTCCCCATTTTCTTGGCGCTTATTAATCGCTATAACCTCAATTTTTAATGCTTCTTTCTCGTCAAGAATTACCTGTTCTTTCTGGGCTTGTAATTCTAAAACAGTCTCTTGTTTTTTAGTGGTTTGAGCACTGATTTTTGCAGGTAATAAACTGATACCTGCAATTAATAATAGTAGTAACGTTCTCATAATTTTTGATTTAGTTTCAGGATATCGCTCTCCCCCCTGATGGCAGAGAGCAGTTTCCCAAAGATTGATGAATGAATGTTTATTTAATTATTGCGTGAAGCAACAGCTTCTCTAGCTTTTAGAAAGCCTTCTTTAAGCGCTTCAAAAACGCGGTCTCTAAAAGAGGGGTCCAGCTCTTCTTCAACCTCATACAGCAATGCTTCTGCACTTACTGCATTGCGCTCTTTATCAAATACTTTTTCTGAAATTATATCGCGCTGTGCATCACGCAACAGCTTATCTATTTCTGCGTCAGAATAGGCGGCACCAGCATTTTGTTGCTCTTGTACTTTTGCGATGATCGCATCTACTTCTGCATCTATTTTTTGTTGTACAGGAGCCTCTAAAGCTTCTTTTTCCGGTGAAGTTTCCGTGATAACAAGCGCTTCTTTTTGCTTAGCAGAAAGTTCAACTTTTGGATTGCTTTCGTTTTCGGCTGGTTTTTCTTGAACACGTACTACTTCTTCTCTAACCAACTCCTTATCAATAAGCTTATTTTGTTTCTGCTCTACCGGAAGATCTGTTTCAATTTTAATCTCTTCAACCGGTACTTCAACAACCTGAGGGTTCTGGTTTTGATCGACGCCGAAAAAGAATTTTCCGCTTAAAATCAGTAACCCTATAAAACTCGCTGCAAGCAATAACCAGCCGTAGTTCTTTTTACTTTTCCGCTTTGCGGAAGTATCCAGATCTTGCTCTATGCGTTCCCAGGCACCAGCCGATGGTTTGATCTCCCGCTGCTCCAGCCGTTCGCGCATATTCTCTTCAAATTTTATCGGCGCCATACTTATACGTATTTAATTCACTTAATTTCTGTTGAAGTAACTTTCTGGCTTTAAACAGTTGGCTTTTTGATGTACTCTCTGCGATTTCTAGCATTTTAGCAATTTCCTGATGTTTGTATCCTTCTATCGCATACATCACAAAGACTGCTCTATATCCTTCTGGCAATTGATCTATTAAAAGTTGAATGTGCTCAACTTCCAGATTGCTATCCTGCGGATTGTAAGCAGGATCATCACCCTGATTATCATAATCTGTGAAAATCATTTTTTGCTCTTTACGCAAATAGGAGATAGATTCATTAACCATTATGCGGCGTACCCAACCTTCAAAACTACCTTCGTCTCTAAAGCGATCCAGATTTTTAAATACTTTTAAAAACCCATTGCACATCGCTTCTTCGGCTTGCATGATATCTTTTAAATATCTTCTGCAAACACTTAACATTTTAGGTGAATGTAATTCATACAATCTTCGCTGCGCTTCCCGGTCTCCCTTTGCCGCCTTTTTAATAAGCTGTTTTTCGTTATTGAAGAATGTAATGACTTTCACAAAACCTGTTTTACAAAGTTGCTTTAATCTGATTTATTGTTTCCTGTTTTCAATCAAATTGAATTCGCTTTAAAACAAAAAATTAAATCAAACTGTTTTAAAAACTCACTTCATATATAAAGACGCAGCATTTTTTAAAATGGTTGCCTGGAAGAAAAATATTTTTTGAACTAAATTTTAGTTTGCTGTATTTCAGAATCTTAAAATTTATTTTTTTCGCTCAATCACATAATTCACCATCAAGACTAAAGCATCTTTATACTTAGATTCTGGGTATTTTTTGAGTAATTGAAGTGCTTCTTGCTGAAGTGCTTTCATTTTAGACACGGCATAATCCAACCCACCCGATTGCTTTACGTAATCGATTACTTCGTTTACACGCTTTTTGTCTTTATTGTGATTCTTAACCGAATTGATGAGCCACTTTCTCTGTTTGTCATTGCTGTTATTCACCGCGTAGATAAGCGGTAAAGTCATTTTTTGCTCTTTAATATCAATCCCGGTAGGCTTGCCAATTTTTTGAGAGCCGTAGTCAAAAAGATCGTCTTTAATTTGAAAAGCAAGACCTATAAGTTCACCAAATTTACGCATCGTCTCGATATCTTTCTTACCGGCATGCACCGCACAAGCACCCATAGCACAGCAAGCCGCAATAAGGGTTGCTGTTTTCTGCCGAATGATTTCAAAGTAAATTTCTTCGGTGATGTCAAGGTTTCTAGCTTTTTCAATTTGCAATAATTCCCCCTCACTCATTTCTCGCACAGCTACAGAAATTATCTGAAGCAAATCAAAATCTTCATTATCTATAGAAAGTAAAAGACCTTTAGACAATAAAAAATCACCTACGAGAACGGCGATTTTATTTTTCCAAAGTGCATTAAGACTAAAGAATCCACGCCTGCGGTAACTGTCGTCTACCACATCATCATGAACCAAAGTAGCGGTATGTATCAACTCAATTACAGATGCTCCTCTATAGGTACGGTCATTGAGGCGCTCATCTCCAAGCATTTTTGCAACGAGAAAGACAAACATCGGCCGCATCTGTTTCCCCTTGCGGTTCACAATATAATGCGTGATACGATTGAGAAGCGGAACTTTAGATTTCATTGAAAGCGAAAACTTCTGCTCAAAGAGTTCCATCTCGTGAGCAATAGGCTGCTTAATTTGTTCGGCTACTTTCAATTATTTATTGTTATTGCTATTATTATTTTTATTACAATTACCAGGTGCCGTATTTCTATATATTCTAGTTTAGAATCAAAATTCCTTTAAAAAAAAACTTACTTAAGCTTCCTTATTAGCTAACTGGCCGCAGGCGGCATCAATATCTTTTCCGCGAGAGCGACGCACGGTAACAGTAATACCACGATCTTCAAGCTTGGCTACATATCTGTTTATTGCCTCAGGGTCTGCCTGCTGAAACTGACCATCATCAATAGGATTGTATTCGATCAAATTCACCTTACTGGGTACCGCCAGACAAAAATCTATTAAGGCTTCGATATCTTTATCCTGATCATTTATACCTCGCCACACCACATATTCGTAGGTTATGCGCTTTTTAGTTTTGACATACCAATACTGCAATGCATCTTTCAATTCTTGAAGCGGCATCTGCTCATTAAACGGCATAATATCGGTACGCACATCATCTAGAGCTGAGTGTAAAGAAACCGCCAGATTGAATTTAACCTCATCATCTGCCATTTTCTTTATGATCTTGGGAACACCAGAAGTTGAAACCGTAATGCGCTTAGGAGACATCCCTAAACCATCAGGAGCGGTGATTTTTTCAATAGATTTAACTACATTATTGTAATTCATCAACGGCTCTCCCATTCCCATAAAAACGATATTAGAAAGCGGTCTGTTGTGATACAATCGACTTTGCTGATCTATCGCCACAACCTGATCAAAAATCTCATCAGGATTGAGATTACGCATGCGCTTTAAACGAGCAGTAGCACAAAATTTACAATTTAGACTACACCCTACCTGTGAAGAAACACAAGCTGTAGTTCTTGAAGAAGTCGGGATCAGAACAGATTCTACGGTAAGACCATCATGCAATTTCACTGCATTTTTAATTGTACCGTCATTACTACGCTGCATCTGATCAACCTTAATGTGATTGATCACAAAATGCTCATCCAGAAAGCTTCGGGTTTCTTTAGAGAGATTAGTCATGTCTTCAAAAGCGTGTGCGCCTTTACTCCATAACCACTCATAAACCTGGTTTCCTCGAAAAGCTTTTTCACCTTGAGCGACAAAGTAATCCCGTAACTCATCACGCGTAAGTGCCCGTATGTCTTTTTTAGTTTTTATCACGGTGCAAAGATACCAATTAGCAGCGTGTTAGCTATAACAGGTTTCCTAACTTTTAAGCATAAAAAATCCCCGGTAAAATTACCGAGGATTTTTTATAAGAATAGCTCTTTTAGATTAGATAATCAACATCGCATCACCGTAGCTGTAGAATTTATATTTCTCTTTCACTGCTTCTTCATATGCTTCTTTCATAAAATCGTGACCCGCAAAAGCAGACACCATCATCATCAAGGTTGACTTAGGCGTATGAAAGTTTGTTATCATACAATTTGCAATACTAAAATCATAAGGAGGGAAAATAAACTTATTAGTCCATCCACTGAATTCATTAAGTGTATGATTAGAACTTACCGAGCTTTCCAGTGCACGCATTACCGTAGTACCTACTGCACAAATTCTTCGGTTTTCTTTAATCGCATTGTTTATAGTAGCAGTTGCAGGAGCGTGAATATACGCCTCTTCACTGTCCATTTTATGCTTAGATAGGTCTTCTACCTCAACCGGGCTAAAAGTTCCCAAACCAACGTGAAGCGTTACTTCAGCAAAATTAAGACCTTTAATTTCCAGACGTTTTAGCAAATGCTTACTAAAGTGTAAACCTGCAGTAGGAGCAGCAACTGCACCTTCTTCTTTTGCAAAAATCGTTTGGTAACGCTCTGCATCTTCTGGTTCAACTTCTCTTTTGATGTATTTAGGAAGTGGTGTCTCACCTAGTTCTGTTAATTTATTTCTAAACTCCTGATACGAACCGTCGTAAAGAAAACGTAAGGTTCTACCACGAGATGTTGTGTTATCTATAACCTCAGCTACCAGACTCTCATCGTCACCAAAATACAACTTGTTACCAATACGTATTTTACGGGCCGGGTCTACAAGAACATCCCAAAGACGCGTTTCTGAATTTAATTCTCTTAATAAGAAAACTTCAATACGTGCTCCGGTTTTTTCTTTATTACCATAAAGACGCGCCGGAAAAACCTTAGTGTTATTCAACACCATCACATCATCTGCATCAAAATAATCAATAAGATCTTTAAATAGCTTGTGCTCGATGGTTTGGGTTTTGCGGTTAAGAACCATCAATCTGGCTTCATCCCGATTTTCTGCAGGGTATTCAGCAAGAAGCTCTTTTGGCAAATCAAAGTTAAATTGTGAAAGTTTCATTCCCATGGGACGTCTGTTTTTAGGTATTTAAAATAGCGTGCAAATATACAACCTCAGGGTAGGGGTTGTCAAGTAAAACAGCGTTTAATTTATAAAGCCGCTTCCACACTAAGAAACGGAAGGTTTAATAGGCCAATAACCGAACATTTTAGCTCAATCCCACCTATTGCAAATTGATTAAAGAACCGAATAGCAAGCACAAAAGATTTTTTTACCTTTCAGCACAAGTAGAGGAAAAATTGAACCCTTGGCTATCGCCCTGCGATTAAACCTCTTTGATCTTAAATCCCAGGGCTTTAAAATCACTCCAGAAATCAGGATATGATTTGTTTACCACTTCTGCATCTTCAAAAAGAATAGGTGCTCGCAAAGCGAAAGGTGCAAAAGCCATTGCCATGCGGTGGTCTTGATACGTTTTTATGGTGACTTCAGACTGAAAATTAGTCACTCCTTCCAAATGAAGACTTTTATCGGTTACTGAAATATTTGCTCCAAGTTTAGACAACTCTGCTTTTAAAGCTTCTAAACGATCTGTCTCTTTAATTTTTAAGGTATGTAAGCCGGTCAAATCACAAGCAATCCCCATCCCGTAACACGTAACCGCAATAGTCTGTGCAATATCCGGACTGTTTGCTAGATCAAACGCTACGCGTTGTGGTTTTGGTTTATTTTCTTTCTCAAGTAAAACTGCATTTTCTAAGAACGTGGTTTTAACTCCAAGCTTGGTGTATAATTCTGCCAATACGGAATCACCTTGCAAGCTGTTTTCTTTATAGCTTGATATCTTCAGCTTTGCAGTATCACATAGCGCAGCAAGACTGTAAAAATAAGAAGCACTACTCCAGTCTGACTCTACCGTCATTTCTGAAACTGTACTCTTTCCGGCAGGAGCAATTTTTATCAATTGACCTTCAAAGCTACTTTCGATCTCCAATTGCGTTAATAACGAACGTGTCATTTCGATATAAGGCACGGAAGTAATCTGACCCAAAAGTTTAATTTCTAAACCATTAGGCATAGAGGCTCCCACCATCATCAACGCAGAAATATATTGACTACTCACATTAGCGGCCAGCGATACTTTATTTTTCTCTAGTTTTTTTCCTTTAATGTGAAGCGGAGCATAACCTTCGTTTTTTAGATACGTGATGTCAGCTCCCAGATCGCGTAAGGCGTCAACCAGTAATTTTATAGGACGTTCCTGCATGCGCGAGCTTCCTGTGAGTATGGTTTCACGACCTTCAAAAGCTGCAAAATACGCAGTTAAAAAGCGCATTGCTGTACCGGCGTGATGTATATCTACTGTTTTCTCTTTTGAGGCTAGTGCTTTTTGCATCACCTCGCTATCATGACTGTTAGATAGGTTTTTTATTTTAAAATTTCCAAAAAGTGCCTGAAGCAATAATAATCTATTGCTTTCACTTTTTGAACCGGTAATCTTTATATCACCAGAAAGTTTGGGTTCTTTTTGTTCTAATCGTAGTATCAAAATAGTAGCTTATAGGTAGAAACCGTTATTGAAGTTTTTTGTTATTGTGGTGCCGATCGTGATCACGCTTAGTCTTTAAATCTAGCTTTTTATCAAAAGCCTCCTGAAGGTCGATTCCGGTTTGGTTGGCAAGGCATAAAACTACAAACAGTACATCTGCCAATTCCTCGCCAAGATCTTTGTTTTTATCGCTTTCTTTTTCGCTTTGCTCTCCATATCGGCGCGCAATAATACGGGCAACTTCACCTACTTCTTCGGTGAGTTGTGCCATATTGGTTAGTTCGTTAAAATAGCGAACGCCGTGTTCTTTTATCCAATGATCCACAGCTTGCTGCGCATTATCAATTTTCATAAACCTTAATCTTTGCTAAAGTGCTAAATTAAGGTAAAGCAGAAAATCTAAGTCGTGATTATGCTAAAAAAGGAAAGCTGTCTTTAAAATTAAATACTTTTTTTAAGAATCACTTTTTCGTTCTCTTTGTCTATACGTATTTTAAAGAATTCTTTTAACGTCTGATAATACTCGGCCGGCATAAAAGTACTATTCAGATTGAAGCGCGTCATAACCTGCAATATATTATTCTGTTCATGTATCGTATATAGAAAAATACCCATATCATCGGGCAACGCTATTTTTGTAGATTCAGGAAGGGAAGCTACTGCATACCCTGCAGGTAGCTCTATTGTAATAGTAGTATTATGCGTGAACGGATAATCAAAATCTATAGGTGAGATGCGCTCGTCCGACTTAAAAGGCGACTCTCTTTCCCTGAAGAACAATAACGGATTTAAGAAAATCTGTCCCGGAACCTGATCTACAGCCTGATCAATTTTAAACTGAAAAGATTCAACAATAGGTTTTTCGAGTTTGTTTAAATCTTTTAACTGATGCGCTGTAAGCTCATCAACACCAAAATAATCCAACCGTTTTTCACCCCAATCTTTCACATCATGAGTGCCTACGCTGTGTCGTATTTTAAGAGCTTCTAAACTAGAAAAACGTTGCTTGAGTTCACCTTCAAGACTACCATCTTCATTTAAAACAGCTTTTACGTACCTATCTATCTGGGGTTTTATAGTCTCAAATAGATCAATCTCCTGAGAAACTCCCTTTTTATTTACCATTCTTCCTTTCCAGTTGTAAACGCGTGTTGGTAAAATATTTGGAGCGCTCCACTTGTCTGTGGCATCAAGTAGAATCGTCTGCATTTCAGATCGAATACCTACGACTACATAATTGTAACCTTCTAAAGTAGGAAAAAGTGGTATTCCAAAACGTTTTGTACCCAATAATACAGGATTAGCCGAAACTCCACACTCCCTCAAAAGGGCAGTAAGCAACAGATTTATTTCTGAAACATTACCGCTTCCATTTTTGTAAGCTTTATCTATGCCTTCATCTGTATATTTTCCATAATCACCGTTCCAGGAAATTTTAGATTTAACAAAGCGCAGCGCTGCTTTAATTTGAGCATCCTGCGTTTTATTTGCTGCTAAAATCTCGGCCGCTGCTTCTTCAAGAAAACGAGTACTCTTGAGCTCACCACCAAAATCATCGTGTTTAAAAATTGTTCGTGCTACCTCTTCCCAAGTTGTAGAATATTCCCTTTTGTTATCATTAAAATTGGTGGAGATCAATTCATAAATTATGCTACGCCGGTAGTTGTCAGGGTTTATTATATAAACCTCTTCCTTGAGCGCGGGAACATCTTTTTGCTCATATTCTGCAACGAGTTCTTGATAATTGAAGTAATTACTTTGATTAAAATCACCATTAACTGTTATCCCTCCTCGTTGTACAGATTCTTTGGGCATTATATCAAAATAACCTTTTTTTACTCTGCGAAACTGAAACATTCCGGGAGTTCTGATTTTTGCATAATAATCAATTACCGGAATATCTTCCTGAAGGATAAGATCATCTATCTTATAGAATGGGGAAACCATTTTATAGCTCCATTCTACAACACTTCCCACTTGAGCAGCTGGCATTGTAAAGGCAGTCTCGTCCCATCTTTCTGATCTTTCGGTTTTAAAAATCGCATCCTTATCCAGTTTGCTCTTTTCTATTTGACCTGAATTGAAATTATAGGTAACTCCTTTAATATCATCTACTAATTCTTTGCCTGAATCACCTTTGTATAATCCTATTTTTTTAGTAGCATACTTTAAGCCTTCCTTATTGAGAATTTTTATGCGTTCTGTAACCTCTGTAACGATGATCCACCCGTCATCATTAGAATCATAATCAAAATATGTTTCTCTTACTTTGTTAAGATAAGCTGCCGGTGCTGTAGAATCCTTCGCATAAACATCTAAGGTAAGTTCTGCTTCTGATACATCTTCTAATTCATAATCCTGAGCGCTTAAAACAGTACAACTAAAAATGAAGTATACTATGCTAAAAAAGGTTACACGTAATGATTTCAAAATACTCTTAAATTTTAGATAGCACTATTTTCTCGCTCTGTTTAGAGACAATCATCTCATAGAATTTTTTTAAATCGAGATACAATTCTGCCGGAATTATAGAACTGTTTAATGAAAACTCCGTTGAAATATTAATACCCGTATTGCTTTGAGAAATCAAATATTTGAAAGAACCTAAATTATCTACCAGGCTCATCACGCCACTTTTTGGCAAACTTTCTACTGCATAACCTTCAGGAACTTTAATTTTAAGAATATATCGGTCTTTCCAAGGATACCTGAAATCTATAGGATGGTTACGCTCTTCAGATTTGAATGGATTTTCTGCTTGTGTGAGATAAAATAGCGGCGAAACGTAAAGTTTACCTGCCACCTCTTCTACTCCTCCATTGAGCATTTCAAAATCATAAGAAACTTCTACTGGCTCATAAACATTGTCTAAATTTTTCAATTCAAAATCATTTATTTCAACCCCTGTATGAATTTCCTCTAGATTTTCTAAATGTTCCTGCTCGGTTTTTCCTTTAAATTTTCTTCTATAGGACAATCCATAATGCCCGGTATATCTACTTTTCGCTGTACCAGTGGTCATCAAATCATCGCTAATTTCAAAATTAACCATGGTACTTTCAACAGCATGAGTGGTAGGGTATAAATCTACCCAGTCTGAAATCCCGTCTTTACGAATCACCCTTCCCTGCCAGTTGAGTAAGCCTTCTTCTAAAAGGTTTACAGCTCCCAGCTTATTAGTGGCATCCATCAATATGGTATTACCATCTATAGTAACTCCTGCAATAACATCGTTAAACCCATCACGGGTAGGGAAAATCGGTATGCCATTATCTCTGGTGCTTAAAATGACCGGGTTTGCGTCAAAACCGGCATACTGCAGCATACTCACCAGCAATAGATTTATATCCGCACTGTTTCCGGCTCCTGTTTTATACGCTTCTTTTACGCCTTGGTCTGCATAAATACCCAAAAAGTTATTCCAGGTCATACGCTGCTTCACAAATTCAAAAATGCGAACCACTTTATCTTCCGAAGAAACAGCTCCTTCTAACACAGCATCCACATCATCATCAAAAAAGCGTTGATTTTTTAATTGACCTCCAAAATTTTCTGAATCATAAATGGTTTTAGAAACGGCTTCCCAATTACTTGTGATTGTTTCAAAAGGCTCACCGGGATATTGTGTATACGAAAGCTCAAAGCTAACTGCCGAACGGAAATTATCTATATTAGAAGAAAACACTTCTTCTTTTAGGCTAGGTACATCACTCGCTTCAATTATATATTTTTTACGCTGAAAATCTATTGTCCTGTTTTGAACTGCTGCTCTTGTACCTCCTCTTAGCGAACCACCACTTGAAATTCCCGGCCTAACGGTATAATTAACCTTATCAGCAGTTGTAGTCTCATTAACATCAAGAGGTAAAAGTCCCTTTCTATGCATTTGATAGATTAACCACTCCGGGCTTGTAAACGTGATTGTGGCTTTATTTAAAGGAATCTCTTCTTGAAGTTTTACCTCATCAATAGTTGTAATAAATGGAGACATCACTTCATATTTAAATTCTATCACACAACCTTTTTGAAGGTTGGGTAACGTGAATTTTTCTATATCATAATACTTATTACGCTCTTCAGAAAAAATACCATCCTTGCGTAATTTAGTTTCTTCAATATCAGAACCTTCCAGTGTGTAGGTTACACCTCTTAAACCACTTATACTTTCTTCACTTGAAGAGCCTTGATAAAGTGCAACTTGTTGTGTCGCCCATTTAAATCCTTCTGGATTGTAAATTTTAATACGCTCATAAACTTCAGTTTTAAGAATGAACCCACTATTCTGTAAATAATCAAGATGGGAATATTGCTCCCGGTATAAAATTGCAGCGTCTGCTTCTGGATCAAGAGGATGTGCCTCTTCTTGCAATTCTTCTAAAGAAACTTTACCGAACCTAAAATCCTGAGCAAAGCAAATTGAACTCACTAACAAAAAAATGATACACGTACTTTTATGCATAAGCTTATATTTTTTCAATTAATAGTTTTTGATTGTCGTGCTTCACAATCGTTTTATACAAATCCCGGTATTTCTCGTAAGCTTCTACATCAAAATCCCCTTCATTAAATTTCAACATCCGCTTACAGATCAACTTGTTACCCTCAAGTTTATAAGACACTTGATACGTACCAAATTCTTCAGTATACTCAACAGTCTCAGGCAATGCATTTACTGCATAGCCTTCAGGGATTGTGATTTCGATATTTTGTTGTTCTATGGTTCCGCGAAGATTTACAAACCCGGTTTTTCTGTCTCTATATCGCGGTGGAATTGCATCGCGCGAAAGCGCAAAGGGATTTGCTCTAACGAGCATATTATCACTTACCGAAGTTGCATAGCCAGTTATATTACAGTTCAGTTTTTCATCATAAACCACATCAAGTCTGTTGTTATTCAGTTCAATATCTGAAACGGAAAGACTGTTAATACCACTCCATGTCTCGTAATAATAATCACTCAAATCTTTATCATCTTTGCGATCAAGATTCATTCGGTCTGCATAAAATATACCTTTAGCCTCTCGGGCTATTTCACCCGAAAGATTACCAGTCTCATCTAAAACCAGATTAGCATTAAGGATATCTGTATTATCTTCCTGATCGTATTTTGTAGTTTTTACGATCCTACCGCCATCTTCAGTAAGCAAAAGCACTTCTCTATCATCTGTAAACCTACCCATATAACCAAAAGGGGTTTCCTGACTGGTACATTCTAAAAACTTAATCTCATCGCCCAGCTGCACGCCAAGAATCGCGTGATTACCCTGCATAGCAACCACATCGGTCTCCAGAGATTCTTTACCCCGATCTCCATACAAAACTGTGTAATAGGATTTGACTCCAACTGCATTTAAAAGACTTTGTGTATAATTACTAAGCGCTTTACAATCGCCATAACTCAGGCGTTGTACATCAGAAGCCAGCATAGGTTTCCACCCACCGATCTCTACCTGCACACTTATATACCGCACTTTATCCTGAACAAATTGATATACCGCTCTGGCTTTTGTTTCATCATTAGGCAAGTCTTTAGTTAGCTCTTGAATCTCAGCAATAGCAGCAGCGTCTAGATCCTGAGTATCTTCAACCAACTTTTCATTCATCCATTTTCCAAAATCTTTCCAGTTACCCGCAATACCGGGGACTCCTGCCAGATAAAATCTATCAAAAAAGCACTTTACCCGTGGTACACGTTCATCAAGCCCTTTTGATCGGTATTCAAACGTAACCGGTTCAATATTTTTGGCTATCCAGGTTGTTTTACCGGGTGTTTCCTCTTTAGTAATACCAAATTTTTCTAGATTGGTTTCTTTAACATGCAGGGTATCTTCTGGATCATGAATGATGGTAAATTTAGAGTATTCGGTTCCGCTCGCATATCGTGAAACAGGCATCCAAGGCCATAAAAAAGCAGTGGTTTCACTAAGCGTTTCTGAATTAAACTGAATGGTAAATGGATACGATGTAGGTGTATAATCCAGGTAAAGAACTCTGCTATCTGCATATAAAGTTCCACCGGAAACGGCGCTAACATCTTTGAAGTCTCGTTTTTTGATTTTGTCCTTTTCTACGCCTGTACCCGTGTAAATAACCGCTTCGATATCTGAAACTTTAGAGTTGTTATCATAACCAGCGTAAGCTTTTACGTCAGACAAACCGGCTTTATTGTAAACCGTAACCAATCTCGAGATCGTAGTTCTCAATTTGCCTTTATCAGAAAGATCAAAGGTGATTTCTTCGTGACGCAAAACGCTGTCTGCGCCATCGGAAAGCTCAGGATCTACAGTAAGTGCAGAGAGCTCTAGTTGCTGACTATGAGTTAGTAAGGGAATAACAAATAGCAGGAATATTAATTTTCTTGCCATATATTTTAAAAAATGGCAAGATACTAAAATCTTAATATAATCTTAAATTATTCTCTGTTTTTGGAATCCATCATGATGGTAACAGGGCCATCATTCACTAAAGAAACCTTCATGTCAGCGCCAAAAACTCCCGTTTTGACTTGTTTTTTAAGTTTTTGAGAAAGTGTGCCTATAAATTTTTCATAGAGTGGAATTGCCACATTTGGTTTGGCTGCTTTTAAAAAAGAAGGGCGGTTTCCTTTTTTTGTAGAGGCATGTAGTGTGAACTGACTAATCAAAAGAATTTCTCCATCCTGATCTAAAATACTTTCGTTCATCAGCCCTTCTGAATCGCTAAAAACACGTAAACCACAAACTTTTGAAGTAAGCCATTCGATATCTTCCTGTGTATCTTCAGTTTCTATACCTAGGAGAATCATAAAGCCACGCCCTATCTTCCCTTTTATGACATTTTCTATCGTAACTGAAGCTTCACTTACTCGCTGAATAACTAGTCTCATAATAATTAATTAAGGCTGTTGATCATAAACATTTCTTCTATAATTTTCCTCGTCACCTTCAATAATCTGTTTGTAACTCTGATATCTGGACCAGTGCAATTCGTCATGTTCCAAGGCTTCTTTAACTGCACATTTAGGCTCCTCCAGATGTAAACAATTATTGAATTTACATTGATCTTTCAGCGCAAAAAATTCAGGGAAATAATTACCTAGTTCTTCTCGCTCGATGTCTACAACTCCAAAACCTTTTATTCCCGGTGTATCTATAATACGCGCATCAAAACTGAGGTCAAACATTTCTGCAAAAGTAGTCGTATGCTGCCCTTGCATATGCTGATCGCTAATCGCTTTTGTTTTTAGATCCAGAGTAGCCTCTATTGCATTTACGAGGGTAGATTTACCAACACCACTATGTCCCGAAAACATACTGGTTTTACCCAACATCAAGTCTTTTACCTGATCAACGTTTTTACCGGTTTTTGCCGAAACACCGATACACGTATAACCAATCTCGCGGTACATTTCTGCGAGATACTTCACTTCACCAAACTCTTCATCACTCAAGGTATCTACTTTATTAAAAAGTAAAATTGCCTCGATGTGATAGGCTTCACAAGTCACTAAAAAGCGATCTATAAAAGCAGTAAAAGTAGGGGGATTATTTAACGTGATAACCAGGAAACAGCGGTCTATATTAGCAGCAATAATATGTGTCTGTTTAGATAAGTTAACAGATTTACGAATGATGTAATTGTCACGCGGTTCAATATCTTTTATCACCCCGGTAACCGCATCGCCTGTTTGCTCCAGTTCAAAAATAACACGGTCACCTACGGCAACAGGATTTGTACTCTTAATACCCTGTATTCTAAAGCGTCCTTTAATTCGGCAGTCGTAAAATTCTCCTGATTCACTTTTAACGCTGTACCAGCTTCCGGTTGATTTGTAAACAGTTCCTTTCAAAAAATATTTTTACTAATTTAGATTGTAAAACTACTTTATTTTAGAGTAACCTTAATCTTTATCCTACAAAATCAGTCTTATGAAAAATTCTTTTTATTTATTTTTATTCTTAGTATCAGGAAGCGCTTCTCTTTTTTCGCAGGTTATGGAATATCAAACCGTAACTGTTATTGAATCTATTGTACCTAATGGCTTAGGTAGGTCAAGAATGATTTCTACTTTGGAAAGCAGAGATTATAAAGATTTTACTTCAACGCGCTCTGAAGAAGACGACTCCCGTAACACTTCAGACCGAAGCTCCATTAGGCTCAAGAATTTTGAAGAAACCAAATTGCTTAATTTTTTCAATATTGGAGGAATTCGTTTTCAGAACATTGCGGCTAATGATGCGGTAGTAACCTCTAAAATTAATGAAATGGCCGAGGAAGGTTGGGAACTTGCTTTTGTAAATAGTGGTGTTGAAAGCTATGGAGGCGATGGTGACGACAATGGCATTTATGTTACCCGATATATCTTCAGAAGACTAAAACAGCAAGAGTAACGTATTTAAAAACCAGTAGTATTGGATATAAAAAAGGCGCTCATTGAGCGCCTTTTTTATATCTCTAAAACTTATTTCTAAGCTTCTTCCATTCTAGAAATTTTCTTCTGATGGTTGATTGACTCCTGGTGGATTGCTTTAAACACACGCAAGATAAATTCTTCACTTAAGCTATGCTTTTCACCTTCAAGAATCATTGCTCCTAAAATTTCATTCCATCGCTTAGACTGAAGAATTGCAACGTTATTTTCAGTTTTAAGTTCACCTATAGTGTCGGCTATTTTCATACGCTTCCCTAAACTTTCAATAAGTTGATGATCTACCACATCGATCTGTGTACGCAGTGTATTCAATTTATTGTTGAAATCAGCCGCTGTACCTTCTTCTTTACGAATCTTAAGATCCTTCATAATCTGAACAAGTTGCGAAGGTGTAATTTGCTGCTTCGCATCACTCCAGGCATTGTCTGGATCGTAATGTGTTTCAACCATAATACCGTCGTAATTTAAATCAAGACCGGTCTGACATAGATCAAAAATGATATCACGACGTCCCGCAATATGTGATGGATCTAAAATTAATGGAAGATCTGGAAACTCGTTCTGAAGATCTACAGCAACTTGCCACTCTGGATTATTACGGTAACGAGTCTTCTCATACGTTGAGAATCCTCTGTGAATAACACCTAGATTTTTAACATCCTGAGTATAAAAACGCTCTACAGCTCCTAACCATAATGCTAAATCAGGGTTTACCGGATTTTTAATAAGAACTGTTTTATCTGTTCCTTTAAGAGCTTCTGCAATTTCCTGAATATTGAAAGGAGAAACTGTTGTACGGGCACCAATCCAAAGGATATCTACATCATGTTTTAAAGCAAGCTCTACGTGATTAGGGTTTGCAACCTCAGTAGTCGTAAGCATCCCAGTCTCTTCTTTAGCCTTCTGAAGCCACTTAAGACCTAATGCTCCTACACCTTCAAACATTCCCGGACGGGTACGTGGTTTCCAGATACCTGCTCTAAAAACAGTAGCATCTGTGTCTTTTAGCTCGTGAGCAATTTTCAATACTTGCTCTTCAGTTTCTGCGCTACAAGGACCTGCGATTACAAGCGGGTGATCTAAATTGAAAGCGTCTAACCAGTTTCTAAGTTCTTTCTTATTTTCCATATTCAACAAATTTACGGCAATTAACCGATTACGATAATCCTTTAAGTATTGATTTTATGTGGTTTGTATTGTGCATTTCATTAAAAACCTCTTCATAATTTTCGGCTTCTAGAACATTTTTGAAATGCGTTAAATTATTAATGTATTCGGTCAAGCTCTCCAGAACATTGGCTTTATTTTCTTTAAAAATAGGTGTCCACGTTGCCGGATTACTCTTTGCCAGACGTACTGTGGAAGCAAATCCACTGCCTGCCA
>Ga0207888_100300_pt1 | contig 22222 bp, 14 predicted proteins | sample LinPmetageLP43_FD_184055 | JGI IMG/M metagenome (GOLD analysis project Ga0207888, IMG submission 184055) | Marine viral communities from the Pacific Ocean - LP-43 (SPAdes) | ecosystem: Environmental > Aquatic > Marine > Oceanic | place: Pacific Ocean | collected 2010-08-27 | reverse complement strand
AGGTGTTCCTGTAAATTTTTTCCAATAGATCAAGCCTATAATAAATGGTAATAATTCTAACAAATCCATTATAACTAGAGAGGAGTTGCTTAAAATATTATCTAATTTTTCAAGATTAATTTCAACAGTCAATAGCAAATTCTTACATTATTTCTGTTAATTAAAAATCACCGCTACTTACAGGTGGTGGAGGTGCAGAATGCCCAATATTCCCTGACATAGACTCTATATCCTCAGCGTTGATTACCTCACCCTCTATAAGTGTATTATTTAAAATGGAACCAACAGGAACAGCCTTTTTACCTCCAGCAGTATTCACAATTGCAAAACTTACAGTATCCATCGTACCATCTGCTTGTTCTAGTGCAGCTGCAGGATTAAAAAATACAGTTCCTTTGTTCTTTTCATCTTTCTTTTTTACGTTATCGCCATACTTACCAAAATACACCCGCAATTCTAATACATCTACATCTGCAGAATCTGCCTGCTGCTCAATATATGCCATATACTTTTGCATTTTTGAAAACGAAAAACTCACATAACGCGTAGCCTTCTTATATCGAGCATCGCCTTCTACGATTGTGTCCCCCTCATCAGTGATATTTTCAGCAAGCTCTATGAGCGATACCCGGCTGTTGCCATAATTTTTATATAAGGTATCTGCTGCGGCAACCGGTATAATATTTCCGGGAGCACTTAAAACCGGAGTTTCAGCTTCTTCACAGTCGCAATTTTGATTTTCACAAGAAGAGAATAAAAAAGTAGCAGTTAGGGAAACTGCTAAAAGCATAGTTTTTTTCATGATTTAGAAATTTGTTAGTTGGGTGTAAAATAAACATCTTTTCTCTAGCAGAGAAAACAACCTTTAAAAAAGGGGATTTTCCCCCTAAGTAAACTACATCGCGGCAAGTCCACAAAGCATTCGTTGAAAAAAAATTTAAATTTCGAAGCAAGCCTCCGGGAATTAAACCCTTTGGCGGTTCCAATTAAAATTTCAGCTAAAGCTTTTCACTAAAAAAGGCTGCTTAGAATCGCAATCTAAACAGCCTTTAAGTACTTTAAAATATATTTTTAAAATTCTGCATTTTGAGGAAAACGTGGGTAAGGTATCACGTCTCTAATGTTTGTCATACCGGTAGCAAACAAAACCAAACGTTCAAAACCAAGACCAAAACCACTATGTACACAGCTTCCAAAACGGCGGGTATCTAAATACCACCACAATTCTTCTTCGGGGATATCTAGCGCAGCCATTTTTTCTTGCAATACTTCCAGACGCTCCTCCCGTTGTGAGCCACCTACAATCTCTCCAATTCCCGGGAAGAGAATATCCATAGCGCGTACGGTTTTACCATCTTCATTTAAGCGCATATAGAACGCTTTAATATTTGCAGGATAGTCAAATAAAATCACAGGGCACTTAAAGTGTTTTTCTACCAAGAAACGCTCATGTTCGCTTTGCAAATCTGCACCCCATTCTTCTATAGGATATTTAAATTTCTTCTTTTTATTCGGTTTAGAATTCTTAAGAATTTCTATAGCCTCCGTATAACTCACCCGCTTAAAGTTGTTCTCTAAAACAAACTTCAGTTTCTCACGTAACGGCATAGCTGCACGTTCTGCTTCAGGCTTACTTTTATCTTCTTGAATGAGTCTGTTTTCTAAAAACTCCAGATCATCCTGACCGTTATCCATCACAAACTGTATTACGTATTTGATGAAATCTTCAGCCAGATCCATATTCATATCCAGATCACAGAAAGCAACTTCCGGTTCGATCATCCAGAACTCTGCAAGATGACGGCTGGTATTTGAATTTTCAGCTCTAAAGGTTGGTCCAAAAGTATAAATCTGGCCAAGTCCCATAGCATAAGTCTCTCCTTCTAACTGACCAGAAACCGTCAAATTGGTTTCCTTTCCGAAGAAATCTTTTTTATAATCTATATTTCCGTCTTCATCCTTTGGCGGATTTTTCATGTCTAAAGCGGTTACTTTAAACATCTCTCCTGCTCCTTCTGCATCACTACCCGTAACAATAGGCGTATTCACATAGTAAAAACCTTCTTTCTGAAAATACTGATGCACTGCAAAACTCAACTGAGAGCGCAAACGCATTACTGCTCCAAACGTGTTTGTGCGCACGCGTAAATGTGCTTGCTCGCGTAATTTTTCTAAAGTATGACGCTTAGGCTGTAAAATGGTTTTCTTTACTTCTTCAGGATCAGCATCACCCAGAACTTTAACCGCTTTAACTTCTACTTCAACAGCCTGACCACCACCCTGACTTTCTACAAGATTACCGGTTACTGCAATTGCAGCACCAACTGTAATACGCTTTAAAAGCTCTGGATCTGTATTTTCAAAATCAACTACACATTGTAAATTATTTATCGTAGAACCGTCATTTAATGCAATAAAGCGATTGGCTCTAAACGATCTCACCCAACCTTTAACGGTAAGTTCGTGCCCTTTGGGCTCCTCTTTTAAAATGTGTACAATTGTTTTTCTCATAATCTATATAATCAAAACGCTTAAAGCGTGTATTGAAATTTTAGTTTCTACTCTCTGACAAAGGACAAAGATAAATTTTTAGCAGTGTTCTTCACAAAGCTTAAAGCCGGAATAACACTTAATTAATTGTCTAATTTATCAAGCTCATCATCGTCATCGGCTTCATCCAGGATCTGAATGGCAGGCTTTTTAAAATCTTCTTTGTTAGCGATATTTTTTTCTAGCGAAAGCAACAATGATGGCAACAACAATAAGTTAGAAAGCATCGCAAAAATAAGAGTTACCGAAACCAAGCCTCCAAGCGCAACGGTACCACCGAAGCTACTGATCATAAATACCGAAAACCCGAAGAACAACACGATCGAAGTGTAAAACATACTCACACCAGCTTCTTTTACGGAAGCATAAACCGAACGCTTGATCTTCCAGCCACTACTGCGTAATTCTTGACGGTATTTTGCTAAGAAGTGAATCGTATCATCAACTGAAATACCAAAAGCTATACTAAACACCAAAATGGTTGAAGGTTTAATAGGCACACCTAAAAAGCCCATCAACCCTGCTGTGATTAATAACGGTAATAAATTAGGGATCAGAGAGACCAAGATCATTTTTACCGAACGGAACATAAAAGCCATAAAAACCGCGATCAATAAAATTGCCAGAGACAGACTGATAATCAGGTTATTAATAAGATAGTTTGTTCCTTTCTGAAAGACTAGAGCTTTACCAGTAAGCGTCACATCAAATTTCTCTTTTGGGAAAAGAATATTTATTTTATTGTATAAATTATCCTCTACGATTTCCATACGATCTGTACCGATGTCTTGCATAAAGGTAGTCATACGAGCGTATTGCCCGGTAGAATCTACATAACTATCCAGCAAGCCGGATTCGTTAGAAAAACTTTGCGCATAAGGCAAAATGAAGTTACGTTCATTAGAAGTAGGTAATTGATAATACTGCGGATCTCCATTATAAAAAGCCTGCTTCCCATACTTTACCAAATTCACAATAGAAAGTGGTTTTGATAACTCTGGAGTTTCAGAAATAGTAGTAGCCAACTCATCCATGCGTTTAAGCGTTGGTAATTTCATGACACCTTTTGGTCGCTTAGTATCTATTAAAACTTCCAGGGGCATAATACCGTCAAATTCGGTTTCAAAGAATTTTATATCCCGGTAGAAACCGGTATTCTTAGGCATATCTTCAATTAAACTACCAGAAACCTTGATCTTATAAATACCTATCATACTTACGATAAGCAATACTACTGTACTGATGTAAATCGTGATACGGCGATCGCGCACCATACGCTCAATCCATTTTACAAAACCTTCAATCCAGGTTTTACCTAAATGCTTCAGGTGACGCTCTTTTGGCGGCGACATGTAACTGTAAATGATCGGGATGATCAATAAGCTCAATAAAAAAATCGCCAGTATGTTTATAGAAGCGACAATACCAAATTCTTTCAGCAGTGAACTTTGCGTCAAAATAAACGTTGCAAACCCGGATGCAGTGGTAATATTTGTCATCAAGGTTGCGTTACCAACTTTGGTAATTACCCGTTGCAAAGCCTTAATTTTATTACCGTGATTTTTATATTCTTGTTGGTATTTATTAATCAAAAAGATACAGTTAGGAATCCCGATCACAATAATTAATGGCGGAATTAATGCAGTTAACACAGTAATCTCGTAACCCAACAATCCTAAAAAGCCAAATGCCCACATAACCCCAATCACCACCGTGATCATAGAGATAAACGTAGCTCTGTAAGAACGGAAAAAGAAAAAGAAAATTAATGAAGTTACGACAAGCGCACCACCAACAAACCAGCCTATTTCACTGATTATAGTCGCACTGTTTAAAGTACGTATATACGGCATGCCACTGGTATGAACCTTTACACCGGTTTCTGCCTCAAAACTTTCAATTAGTGGTATTAAGTCATCTACTATAAAATCTTTTCTAGCTGCAGTATTAACAATGTCTTTTTTAAGGTAGACAGCACTGCGAACGGTTCCGGTTTCCTTGTTATAAATAAGACCTTCATAAAACGGCAAATCTGTAAACAACTTTTTCTTCAGTGAATCTGCCTGAATCTTTGTATTTACATTTCCGAAAATAAAAGGTTTGAGGTCAAAACGTTTTGGATCTTCTTCCTTTTCTAAGAGTTTGAGATCTTTTAAAGAAACTGAAAGCGCAACAGCATCAAAACTATTGATGCTATCCGAAAGCGCATTCCATTTGTTAAGAATTTCCGGAGTAAAAAGTGTAGAATCTTTAATACCAAAAACCACCAGATTTCCTTCTTCGCCAAACTGGTCTAAAAACTTGTTATATTCCAGATTTACCTCGTGATCGTCAGGTAGTAAATTGGCTTCTGTATAGGTAAAACGCATGTATTTCCACTGCGTACCCAGAAATACCGTAAAACCGGCAACCAGAAAAAGTATAAAGAGTCTGTTGCGTAAAATGAGGCGTGCTACACCGTTCCAAAATCCGTAACCCAATAGCTTGGTCATCGTCCTAATTTAAGAGGCGCAAAGGTACTCATTTGTATGCGAAAAGTCTTTGCCTTATATCAAAAACAAAATTAACACTTCGGCTTTGCTCACTTTAGAAATTTTATTCGGAAAAAATAACCTTAACTGAAACCCTACAGTTGCAGATTAAAAGTGAATTTAAACGCAATATTATCTGCGAAACTAGGCAAATGATACGCTCCGTAGCGATAGGTGAGACTCGTACCAAAACCAAATAAAATTTTATTGATCTCAAAACCACTTTCCATAAAACCTTTGTTCAATTTTCCAAAAGTCACATCCTGATGTCTGTCAATATTTGAAATATCACCAATGGCATAACGCGAAATAAACACCATTTCAGGTTTAAATTTTTCGCCCAAATTAAACGGCCTTAAGCGATGTTTAACTTGAAGTGTAGCAAGCTTATCTGAAAAGAATTCACCAAAATACATAGTTTCAAAACTATTTACACCTGCCACCGAAAACCGCTGCATAATGGTTTGTTTAGTAGGCGCATTAGGATACGCGTGAAACAAATGTGTAAGTGGCACATCTCCAAAAGCCATTTTACCTTCGATCAGGAACTCGGTAGTAGATTTATTGAGACGCTCTACCTGATAATAGAATTTAGCGCCTACACGGGTAAAATCAAAATCCCCGTTAAACAATCCTGATATTCCCTTTGAAATCTGCGCGGTAACTTTTGGATACCCATCATAAATCTCAACCGTTCCTTTTTCTGAACGCATAAATTTACTTGACGGACTCCATCGAACTCCAAAAGTCGCTTCGGTGATATCATATTCACTGTACGACTCATCACCTAGCACAAACCGGTAAGCTTCCGTTTGTAAGACATTCGTTTTTGCAAATTGAAATTCTGAAAGAATTTTAGGTGTGATCTGGTATTCTTGATTCAGTCTAAAGGTTTTGTAATCAAAAAACTGGGTGATATTTACCAAACGCGGTTCAAAAAGCGAGTACACGCGGCGGTCTGTCAAATAATTAAAACTTCCGGTTTCTTGCAAGTCATCACTATAACTCAGGCTTAGCCAGGCTCCATGAGACTCATTCAACAAAACACCACCACCAAAACCATATTTTAAAACCTTGTCTTTAAAACCATATGCGGTATAACCTTCAATCCTAAAATCTTTTGAAAAATCAGCATTGGTAACACCACCAAGACCAAGACGTAAACCTTCATAATTATTATATTTTAAGGGATACGTCAAATCAAAATCGAAGAAGTCCACGGTATAATAACCTATTCCAAAATTATTGATCACCGCTAATCGACGTTCAATATTTTCGGTTTTTACAATATTATTCAGATAATCAAAACTGTTCAGATCACGTTCCGTAAGTGCTTGATTACGATACCGCGTCCAGAAATCTTCAGATTTTTGATCGGCGCCTTCCATAACTTCAATCGCAAGATTGGGATGCTCCAGTTTTTCTCCCTCGGAAAGATTAAAGTTTGCATTATAGGAGGTCAACAACAAATAGCGCCCCTCAATAGCTTCTTTAACCGGATTATTTTGTATTGTTCCCACCGAAACTTTTCCTCTAAAGAGCGAAAGGCGTTTTGAAGTCTCCCCTTTTTCAATATAAAGCTTACTGGTTCTAGGCATATAAACTCCAACGTCCGGCAGAAATTCATAGTGTTGCTCAATACGTGCAACGAGCTCATCATTTATAGCAATATGCACTTTTTGAATCGCTAAGCTCTGAGCATCTAAATAAAGTATACCTTCTAAACCGGGTATGGTTTTAGGACGCTTAGGGGAAAAAGCAACAGCATAACCTTTCCGATCCAACACCGTTGTATCTCCAATAAATTTGTAATCATAATTTTTCAAACCCCGGGAAGAAAGCGGCCCGGCATAACGATAATTAAAAATCACAAAATCTTCATCGTAAAAAGACCGCGATTGTAAAGTGATGCCTAAAACTTCATAACGCGGCTCTTTAAAACCGGCCATATTAAAAGCTAACACTTCTTCTTTAAATCCGTGATACGTATTGAAATTATTCTTCGAGACTTTTTCTGTAAAAAAAGAATGCGCGTTGTTTTCCCGCTCCAGCGAATCGGTGATGATTGTTTTCTCGTATGTAGTATAGCTAAAATGATCTAGCACCTTTTGCGGGTTATTCTGATCTGCACGATTGATGGCGAGTTGCATCAAGGAGTCTACATCTATGCTTTTTTGCTGTGCTATTGCAGCATTTTGCATCAAAAAAAGTAAAAACAAACAGAAAACAAATGGTTTAGTCATTATTACAGAAGGACTTAAGTGTCTAAAAATACTATAAAAAAAGCGACCCATGGGTCGCTCTTAGCATGAGTTTAACGTGAATTAAACGGTAAGTATTTCTTTTTCTTTAACTGTAAGAATATCATCTATTTTCTTGATGTGTGCGTCAGTTAAATCTTGAACGTCTACTTCTGCATTACGACATAAATCTTCCGCAAGACCATCTTTTTCTAACTTCTTAATTTCGTTGTTGGCGTTCTTACGATCGTTACGTACACCTACTTTTGCATCTTCTGCTTCTGCTTTTGCTTGCTTAACCAAGTCTTTACGACGCTCTTCTGTAAGTGGCGGAACGTTAATGATAACGCTCTCTCCATTATTCATAGGATTAAAACCAAGATTAGCATTCATAATAGCCTTCTCAATCTCATGAATCATCGCTTTTTCCCAGGGCTGAATAGAAATGGTTCTACCATCTGGAGTATTTACATTCGCTACCTGAGCTAAAGGAGTTAAACTTCCGTAATAATCAACCATAACACTGCCTAGCATTGCAGGACTCGCTTTACCGGCACGTATGTTTGCAAATTGTTTTTTAAGATGGGTAAGTGCATTTTGCATTGCCTCTTCTGTCCCGTCTAATATAAATTGAATGTCTTCGTTCATAGCTTTATTAAATTCTAAGATTTCTGGAAACCAGTCAAAAATAGTAAATTCTCTTTGGGAAAGCTCAACAGAAATTAAAATGAAGCGATTTTTAATTTCTTAAAAAAGCCTCTGAGCCATTAAGTCCACTAATCGGTGATTTATAAATTTACCGTAGTACCTATATTTTCACCCGCAACAACCTTAAGTAAATTCCCCTGCTTGTTCATATCAAAAACAATAATAGGCAATTCATTCTCCTGGCTTAGTGTGAAAGCAGTTGTATCCATTACTTTCAAACCTTTCTGAAGCACATCTTCAAAACTGATGAAATCAAACTTCACCGCTTTACTGTCTTTTTCCGGATCACTGGTATAAATACCATCTACACGAGTTCCTTTTAGTATAACATCTGCGTGAATTTCTATAGCACGCAAGACAGCAGCAGAATCTGTAGTAAAATAGGGATTACCAGTGCCACCACCGAAAATTACTACACGTCCTTTTTCAAGGTGCCTGATTGCTCTTCTACGGATAAAGGGCTCTGCAACTTCATTGATCTTGACAGCGCTCTGCAATCTGGTTTGAATTCCCGCCTCCTCTAATGCGCTTTGTAATGCCAGACCGTTAATAACCGTTGCCAACATCCCCATATGATCACCCTGAACGCGATCCATACCACGACTAGCTCCTGCAACGCCTCTAAAAATGTTACCACCACCAATTACTATGGCAACTTCTACGCCTTTATCAAGTACTTCTTTTATTTCCTCTGCATATTCTGCGAGCCTATCGGGATCAATACCATACTGGCGTTTACCCATTAATGCCTCTCCTGATAATTTAAGTAGAATACGTTTGTATTGCATGGTGTAGAAAAATTTTTGACAAATATAAGCTTAAATGGCATTTGAGAAAAAGAAAGAAATACAACAATAAAAAAGGCTGCCAATTGGCAGCCTTTTTCTATTCTAAAATAGAATTATAAGATTAAGCTAGGCTTACTCTTTTAAATCCTACAACTTCAAAATCACCTTTACTAGCAACATATTTTGCAACGTTGGTGCTTTCGTCCATAATAAATACTTGATCTAATAATGCTTTCTCATTATCAAGAGTAGTATTATCTGCAACAAAACGCTCTAGTTTACCAGGAACAATACGATCCCATATTTTTTCAGGCTTGCCTTCAGCTTTCAACTCTTCTTTGATAGCTGCTTCTGCCTGAGTCATAACTTCTGGAGTTAACTGAGACATAGAGATAAATTGAGGCACATTCTTTTGAGTTTTACCTAAACGACCTAACTCAATATTCTCTTTTTCTATAGCTGCAATACGTGCTTCAGTTTCCGAAGCTACGAACTCAGGATCAAAATCTTTGTAAGACAATGTAGTCGCACCCATTGAAGCAACCTGCATAGAAACAGCTTTAGCAACTTCTTCTGAAGCATCTTCTGCTTTAGATAAACCAGTTAATGCACCAATTTTGTTACCATGAACATAAGCGCCTACAAATGCAGCTTCTAATACTTCAAAACCACCTATTTCTAACTTCTCACCAATAACACCAGTTTGCTCGATCAATTTTTCTTCTACAGTCATCCCTTTAAAGTCTGCTGCTAAGAAGGCTTCTTTAGCATCAAAGTTGATCGCGATATCACCAAGTTCATTTGCTAACTCTACGTAAGAATCGTTTTTAGCAACGAAATCGGTCTCACAGTTCAATGAAAACACAACACCTCTGGTGTTAGCATCATTGATTTTTGCAACTACAACTCCTTCGCTTGAATCGCGGTCTGCTCTTTTTTCAGCAACTTTTTGTCCTTTTTTACGAAGAACAGCGATTGCTTCATCAAAATCACCATCAGCTTCTACAAGTGCATTTTTACAATCCATCATACCAGCACCGGTAGCCTTCCTAAGTTTATTTACTTCTGCGGCTGTTATTTTTGCCATTTTAAATACGTTTTATGAGTTAAAAGAAAAGTCGTTTAGTTTAGTGCAAAATTGCAGTATACTAAACGACTTTAATAATTATCAAATTGTTAAATACTATTCTTCTTCGTCGTTAGCTACAGCTTTTTTAGCTTTTGCCTTTGCAGGCTTAGCAGCTTTGTCAGCTTTTTTAGCGTCTCCAGACTTTTCTTTCCCAGCTTTACGCTCAGAAAGACCTCCTACTATAGCATCAGCAACGTTAGAAATGATTTTCTCAATAGATTTAGAAGCATCATCATTAGATGGGATAGCATAATCAACCTGACGTGGATCAGAGTTGGTATCAACCATCGCAAAGATTGGAATGTTTAATTTTTGAGCTTCTTTAATCGCAATGTGTTCACGCTTAATATCAACTACAAACAAAGCTCCTGGTAGACGTGTCATATCTTCGATAGAACCTAAGTTCTTCTCTAATTTGTCACGCATACGGTTCATTTGCAATTGTTCTTTTTTAGACAAGCTATCAAAACGACCGTCTTGTTTCATACGATCTACAGTTTGCATTTTCTTAACCGCCTTACGTATAGTTACGAAGTTAGTCAACATACCTCCAGGCCATCTTTCTGTGATGTAAGGCATTTTTGCACGACCTGCGTGATCTGCAACTATTTCTTTAGCTTGTTTTTTGGTAGCTACAAAAAGTATTTTTCTACCCGAAGCTGCAATTTTAGCCAGAGCTTCTGAAGCTTCGCCTAATTTAGCAGCAGTTTTGTATAGATTGATGATGTGAATACCATTACGCTCCATATAGATATATGGTGCCATGTTTGGATCCCATCTTCTGGTAAGGTGACCAAAGTGTACACCTGCATCCAGTAAATCCTTTACATTTTCTGTTTTTGCCATTTTTAAATTTAGTTTACGTTCCCGTTCTAGTAGCAATATGCAAGTGGTCTTCTAATGAATCGCCAAGCACATTTAGATGCTAAACTAATTTCCCAACGTATTGGGACAAGGACATTATTTTAAAATTAATTTCTTTTCGCTTTCAAAAATCTGATGCAATATAAATTGCAAAAGAATTGAAACACGATTGCTGTTAACGTTTTGAGAATTGGAATTTCTTACGCGCTTTCTTCTGACCGAATTTCTTACGCTCTACCATTCTTGGATCTCTCGTCAACAAACCTTCAGGCTTAAGAATAAGTCTGTTTTCTGCATCTAGCTCGCACATTGCTCTAGAAAGAGCAAGACGTACAGCCTCTGCCTGACCTGTGATACCTCCACCGTATACATTTACTTTAATGTCAAAGTTTTTATCATTTTCAGTCATTACTAATGGCTGATTAACTTTGTACTGTAAAGTACCTGTAGTAAAGTAGTTGTTAAGCTCACGTTTGTTGATCGTGATGTTACCAGAACCAGGAGCTAAATAAACACGAGCAACAGCCGTTTTTCTACGGCCAATTTTGTGAATTACTTCCATTTACTTAAGTTCGTTAATATTAATTGCTTTAGGTTTTTGCGCTTCCTGCCCGTGATCTGCACCGGCATAAACCTTTAAATTGCGATAAATCGCACTACCTAATTTGTTTTTAGGTAACATTCCTTTTACTGCATTTTCTACGAGACGCGCAGGGTCTTTACCGTACAATTCTTTTGCAGTTAGGCTTCTTTGACCACCAGGATAGCCCGTATGACGGATGTAAGATTTAGAATCCCACTTCTTTCCTGTTAAGTTGATTTTAGAGGCATTGATAACAATCACATTGTCTCCGCAATCAACGTGTGGTGTGTAGTTAGGCTTGTACTTTCCGCGCAAGAATTTTGCAACGATAGTAGACATGCGACCCAACGTTTGTCCTTCAGCATCAATAACAACCCACTCCTTATTTACGGTGTTCTTGTTGGCAGATACTGTTTTGTAACTTAATGTGTCCACACTGTTAATTTTAATTATTAAACATTCCATTTCCCGCTTCCACACTCACGCGCGAAAACAGGGCTGCAAATGTACAATTATATATTGATTTGACAAACGAGCTTTTGATTAATATTTAGAGTTCTGAAAATCTGATTTTCAAACTTCTAACCTTCCCCGTGAAAAACACGCTTCGTTAATTAAATACCCCAAAAGAAAAACCCGGTTCTCGTTACCGTAAATGATCTGTAAAAAAACAGCTGTTGTCTAGAAAAATTTAAAAATCAATAAACCTATTGAAAAATCCCATAATTAGAACAGAAAATCTTAACAAAATGATAATGTTTTGATCCTATTTAAGCTGTTTTATAAAAAAAATAAGCTTTCTATAAAATACCTGTATTCCGTACACATTAACTATTTATTAATTTTTATTCACCTAAAACACATTTTACGTGAGTTATCAGCAATAAAACAGAATAACGCATACGTTTTTTATGATGAATCAACAAAAACAGTGTGTCTTGTATTTTCAATATTCATTTAACCTAAATTTCATCATATAACTAAAATATATGTTAAATGATAAGAAAATTATTCTTTATGATTATGCTGGGGCTATTAGGGTTATCCACTCATGCTCAGCAGAAAACAGTGACTGGTACCGTAGCAGACCCTAACGGCATGCCTTTACCAGGCGTGAATGTGGTAGTGAAAAATGCCGCTAACCGTGGAGCTCAAACTGATTTTGACGGGAAATTCTCAATTGCAGCGTTCCCGGAAGAAACTTTAGTGTTCTCATTCTTAGGTTTTGAATCGACTGAACGTGTGGTAGGACAAAGCTCTGTAATAAACATTACTTTAAACCCAAGCACCGAATCTCTTGACGAAGTGGTGGTCGTAGGGTATGGCGTTCAGCGAAAATCAGATTTAACGGCATCTGTGTCTCAGGTAAAAGGAGAGGCCATTGCAGACCTTGTTACTCCAAGTTTTGAATCGCAACTTGCAGGACGTGCCGCAGGTGTACAAATAACAACTCAAACAGGTATCATAGGTGACACTCCTCGTTTTAGAATACGAGGTATTGCTTCTATTGATTCTGGCACATACCCATTAGTTGTTGTGGATGGTATCCCCATTGCAACAGGAGGCCAAGGAGGTTATGCCTCTTCAAATGCTCTGGGTGACATAAACCCTGCAGATATCGAATCGATTGATATTTTAAAAGACGGTTCTGCTACTGCAATTTATGGATCGCGTGCTGCTAATGGCGTTGTATTAATTACTACCAAAAAAGGAAAAGTTGGTAAGATCAGCACCAATTATAATGTAACTGTTGGTTTCGCGAGACCAGTAAGTCAATTTGACCTACTAGGCGCAGCCGACTTTGTAACCATCAGTAATGAAAAAAGATCAAACCGAAACCAATCAGATTGGGCAGCCGGTACTGAAGTAAATACAAACTGGCAGGATTTAGTTCTTAATGATAATGCATTTCAACAAGATCACAACCTTTCCTTTTCTGGTGGGACTGAAAATTTAAAATATTACCTGTCTTTAGGATTCACAGAACAAGAAAGCGTTGCTAAGCCCAATGAATTTACACGATTCACATACCGTGCAAATGCCGAGCAGAAAATCAAAGACTGGGTATCTATAGGCGCTAATGCTGGTATTACACAATCTGAATATTTTGGATTGAACGTGGGGACCAACTCTCTTTCCGGAAACGTTTTTAACGCTACCCGTCAACATCCTAACGTATCGCCTTATGACGCCAATGACCCTACTGGTTACAATTTGGATGATACTTTTCCGGATCGCATGGGACGCGGCACCAACTTGGAGACCGTAGGAGACAACATTCCTAACATTATTTTTGTAATAGAAAATAACAAATATGCCACAAAAATAAACAGATTGATCGGCAATACCTATCTTGACATTAAGCCAGTTTCTACCTTAAACTTCAGAACACAAATCAGTGTAGACAAGGCATTATCAAATGGCTATCTTTTCTGGAGCCCGATACACGGAGATGGTCGAGGTTCAAACGGGCGGGTTCAAAATAACAGTTTGGACGAAACTACTTGGAACTGGCAAAACGTTTTAAGCTATAATGAAACCTATGCGGATGCTCATAATATAAGCGTTACTCTTGTAAACGAATATCAAAAAACCAGAAGTCAAAGCTTCTTTGGTACCGGAACCGATTTAAGTAACGAATTCTTCGGCACCAACCTTATTACAGACTCTTACGGTGTTCAAGGTTCTGGCGGGGGTATTACCGAAAATGGTCTTATCTCCTATGCTGCTCGTCTTTCTTATAATTTTAAGGAACGCTACTATCTTCAAGGGACTATACGTCGTGACGGCCTCTCAAGACTAAGCTCAGATACCCGCTATGGTAATTTCCCGGGAGCTTCGGTTGGCTGGAGAATAAGCGAAGAACCTTTTATGGAAGGTATTAAACATGTGGTCTCTGAATTAAAATTAAGAGGTTCTTATGGAAAAGTAGGCAACACAGATATTGGAAATTATCCTTATCTAGGTCTTTACGCTCCAGCGCCCTATGCAGCAAATAATGGAATTGGTTATTCACAGTTTGGAAACAACACCTTACAATGGGAAACTAGCGCTAAATATGATGCCGGTTTTGACCTATCACTGTTGAGAAACAAAATAAACTTTAGTTTTGATTACTTTCTTAACGATATTGATGGCCTAATACTTGACGTGGAAACACCTCAATCTTTTGGTGTTCCTAACAACAGCTATAGAGCTAACATTGGTCAGATTGAAAACAGTGGTTTAGAGTTTACCGTAGATGCGCGTATTATTGATTCAGATTTCACATGGAATGTAGGCGCTAACATCTCATTTATTGAGAATGAGATCATAAGTCTTGTTAATGGCGCAGATCGTATCTCCAGTACTAATAACACGATAAACCGCGAAGGTGAGTCCATAAATTCAATTTACGGATACCGTTATTATGGTGTCAACCCTTCAAACGGGAATCCTGTTTACTATAAAGCAGACGGAAGTCTTGTACAGGGGAATCTGCCCGGAGCCAGTTATTCAGTTTTTGACCCGGCAAATCCGGCAGATGTATCAACTGCAGCAGCATTAAGCGCCACTGACGACCGCTCCATTATAGGAAGATCACAGCCTAAGTATTTTGGAGGATTTAATTCTAATATGACGTTCAAGAATTTTGATTTAGGTTTCCTATTCCGTTTTAGCGGCGGAAATCAGATTTTCAATGCAACCCGCAGAGATTTATTAAATCAAAACTTTACAAACAATAGCACAGAGATTTTAGGAAGATGGCAAAGTGTGGAGAATCCAGGCGATGGATGGACCCCAAGATTATATGCTTCTACAAACACAACCACTAACTTAACGTCAACGCCTACAACTCGTTTTGTGGAAGACGCAGATTTCATTAAGCTTGACAATATTACTTTAGGATACTCCCTACCTATGTCTGAAGCAGAAAAACTTGGTTTAACTAAGCTACGCATTTTCTTACAAGGTCAAAATCTTTGGACGATCACAGATTATAGCGGAGTAGATCCTGAGATGGAAACCGCAGGGGTAGATTTAAATTTAACGCCCAGATCTAGTGTGTTCTCATTCGGTATTAACGTAGGATTTTAATTAGAAACAAATGAAATTAAATATCAAAACAAATTTTAGAAGTAAAGCAGCATTTGTTTTACTATCAGTATCGAGCTTCAGTTTCACATTAAACTCTTGTAATGAGGGCAATGTGTTGGATCTAGAACCTTATAACTCTATTTCAGAAAATGCAGCATTTTCTACAGCAGATCTAGTAAAGCTATCTGTAACTGGTCTTTATAATGCAGCAGAGATTGGCGTATACACAGGTGCTGGGAGAGGATATCCATTTGGAGCAGCATTTGTACAACAAGGCGATAATCGTGGTGAAGACGTAGTAAACGTTGCTACTTTTTACCAACTTACGTATACAGCAACATACGACCCTACAACTGCCAATAACGTATACTACTGGAGCGACACATATCGTCTCATTAATCGCGCTAACATTGTTATTGAAGGCGTACAGGCAGCTTTAGATAATGGTATTATAACCAGTGAAGTTGCTACAGATTATATAGCTCAAGCTAAATTCTTTAGAGCCGCAGCGCATTTAGAACTATTATTCCATTTTGCAAGACCCTATAATGATACTCCTGATGCAAGCCACCTTGGAGTGCCTTATAGAGATTTTGCTATTCAAACCGCAGAATCTTTGGATTTAGCACAAGCACAAGGTCGAAATACAGTTGCTGAGTGTTATCAAAGAATAATTCAGGATTTTGATGATGCCGAAGATGATTTACTAAGCAAAGCAGACCGGGCAAGTGAAGAGGGCTCTATACGAGGAGGTATTGTTCGTGCTACAAAAGAAGCCGCAATAGCCTTTAAAACAAGAGCTTATTTACATATGAGAAACTGGCAGATGGTAATTACAGAAGGAATGAAACTGAATACAGTTTATACGCTACCTGCCGATCCCAATACTACGTTCTCTTCCGGTTATGACAACACAGAATCTGTATTCTCGATGGAACATTCTGAAAACAACAATCCAGGTGTGAATGCTGCTTTAGCTTCTCAATACAACAGAAGAGGTCTGGTAGTAGTTAGCCCTATTATCTGGAGAAACCCAGCTTGGCTTACAGATGATGAGCGCAGAACCGAAGGCGGTTTAATAAGCACAACTTCAGGAGTGATTTACACAAACAAGTATAAAGATGCTACAAATTATACTGATCCTGCTCCCGTTATACGTTATGCTGAAGTTCTTTTGAATATGGCTGAGGCTTATACAAGATTGAGTCCTGCAAATACAAGTGCAGCTCTCAGTTCACTTAATGCTGTTAGAAATCGTTCACTTGCAAATCCTGAAACTCAGGCATATGTCGCCGCAGATTTCACCACACCTGCCTCTTTGGTTAACGCTATTATAACAGAACGTAGAATCGAATTTGTAATGGAAGGAAGACGCTGGCCAGACATTCACCGTTTACAAAACGACAACTTAGCTCCTGTAAGTGGTATTCCTGCAAAAGTTGCAAACGGAACTCCTGCAGAAGCGCTTTACACTCTAGGAACTGCATATGACGGTCCTTTAGGAGTTGACGCAGTGCCTTACAACGATTTTAGATTTTTGTGGCCTATCCCTCAACAAGAAACAAATAACAACCCTACCCTTGCTGCTCAACAGAATCCTGGATGGTAAAAATTCCGATTTTGATTTTATAGATTTTTTAAACTAGCCAAAAAAACCCGTTTAGCAAATGCTAAACGGGTTTTTACTTTAGTGAAGTTTTTAATTAATGCGCCTCTAGCCAGTTTTCCCCTACTCCTAACTCAACATCTAACGGAACATCCATTTTAAAGGCATTTTCCATTTCTGATTTGATCATTTTTTTGACGTCTTCCAGTTCGGGTTTGTAGACATCAAAGACCAATTCATCATGCACCTGAAGCAACATTTTAGTCTTCAGTTTTTCAGCCTTCAGTTTTTTGTGAATGTTGATCATCGCGATCTTGATGATATCTGCAGCACTACCCTGTATAGGTGCGTTTACCGCATTCCGCTCTGCGGCACCCCGCACCACAGCATTGCCACTATTAATGTCTTTTAAATACCGGCGACGTCCTAAAACGGTAGAAACATACCCGTTATCACGGGCAAAATCTACCTGCTCACTCATGTAGTTACGCAGTTTCGGATAGGTTTTATAATAGGTATCGATCAGATCTTTTGATTCGCCTCGGGACAAATCGGTTTGATTGCTGAGTCCAAAAGCCGAAACCCCGTAAATAATCCCAAAATTCACGGTCTTGGCATTACTACGCTGCTCGCGGGTCACTTCATCAAGCGGCACATTAAACACTTTGGCCGCTGTTGACGCGTGAATATCCTCACCATCCTTAAAGGCCTGCATCATCGTTTCCTCCTGACTCAACGCCGCGATGATACGCAGTTCAATCTGCGAATAATCGGCAGCGAGTAAGACATAGTCTTCATTGCGCGGAACAAACGCTTTACGCACCTGCCGACCCCGCTCGGTACGAATGGGTATATTCTGCAAATTCGGATTGTTTGAACTCAACCGCCCGGTAGCCGCGACTGTTTGCATATAATCGGTATGCACGCGACCCGTGTTGGGATCAACCTGAGTAGGCAACGCATCTACATAAGTGCTTTTTAATTTTGACAGTCCACGATAATCCAAAACATGCTGAATGATCTCGTGATCGGGAGCCAGATAAGACAACACATCTTCTGCAGTTGAATACTGCCCGGTACGGGTTTTCTTGGGTTTATTGACCAGTTTTAATTTGTCAAACAGGATTTCTCCCAACTGTTTCGGCGAACCGATATTAAATTCTTCTCCTGCTTCTTTATAAATTTTTTCTTCCAGCGAAAGAATATCACTATTAAGGGCTTCTGCGAGACTCCCTAAAAATTCCTGATCCAGATTAATGCCTTCAAGCTCCATATCGGCCAGAACCTGCACCAACGGAATTTCAATCTCATCAAACAATTTTTGCGTATTAGCATCTCCCATTTCTTTTTCAAAATGCTTCTTAAGCTGAAGGGTCACATCGGCATCTTCTACGGCATATTCGGTTTGCTCTTCAACCGGCACATCGGCCATTGATTTTTGGTTCTTGCCTTTTTTACCAATAAGCTCTTCAATGGAAACCGGCGTGTAATTCAGATAGGTTTCGGCTAGCACATCCATATTGTGACGCATATCGGGGTTGATCAGGTAATGCGCAATCATCGTATCAAAGAGTTTGCCTTTCACGGCAACACCGTACTTAGCCAAAACTTTGATGTCGTACTTTAAGTTTTGCCCTATTTTCTCAATATTTTCATCCTCAAAAAAGGGACGCAGCTCTTCAATCAATTTTTGTGCTTCTTCTTGTTCCGACGGAAACGGAATGTAAAAGCCTTTAGTCTTTTCCCAACTAAATGCAATTCCTACCAAGTTTGCTTTCAAAGGATCCAGATCAGTTGTTTCCGTATCAAAACAAACCGAAGTTTGCTTCATCAGGTTTTTGATAAAAAGCTTCATCGCCATTCCGGGAGCAACACTTTGGTAAAAATGCTCGGTATCTTTAATGGTTTTTCGCGTGTTACGTTCTTCAATCTCGGTGTCGTCTCCTCCAAAAAGATTGTATTGCCCTGCTCCTGCATTTGCCGCTTTTTCAGATGAACTTACTAACTTTTTAGCCGTTTCTGTTCCGCTTACCGCAGCGCCAGTGTCGCTATCAGCTTCACCAGAAAATATTTTGATAAATTGATCTTTCAATCTTCTAAACTCCAACTCATCAAAGATCTCCTGTACTTTATCTGCGTCAGGCTGAGAAAGCTCATAAGACTCTGCGTGAAATTCTACATCACAGTCGGTCATAATCGTTGCCAGCTTTCGGGAAAGTCTTCCTAGCTCAGCATTCTCAATCACCTTCTCCTTCATCTTGCCTTTCAGCTCATCGGTATGCGCCAGTAAACCTTCTAAACCACCATATTGCTTGATGAATTTTTTAGCCGTTTTATCCCCCACTCCCGGAAGCCCCGGAATATTATCTGAAGCATCACCCATCATCCCCAGGTAGTCAATCACCTGTTCCGGGCGTTCCACCTCAAAACGTTTTTGCACTTCAGGAATTCCCCAGATCTCAATGCCGTTACCCATTCGGGCCGGTTTGTACATAAAAATATTTTCAGAAACCAACTGCGCATAATCTTTATCTGGCGTTACCATAAAAACCTGATAACCTTCTTTTTCAGCTTGTTTTGCCAATGTACCAATCAAATCATCAGCTTCTACTCCTTCAATCTCTATACAGGGCACATGCATTGCCTTCAAGATTTGCTGAATAATAGGCACGGCTATACGGATAGCCTCTGGGGTTTCATCACGATTGGCTTTATACTCCTCGTATAGTTCCACGCGTTCTGAGCTTCCGCCCTTATCAAAAGCCACGGCAAGATGATCGGGTTTCTCCCGTTTGATCACATCAAAAAGTGAATTCACAAAGCCCATTACCGCAGAGGTGTCCTGCCCTTTTGAATTTACTCTCGGATTTTTAATTAGGGCATAATAGCCTCGAAAAATTAAAGCATAAGCGTCTAAAAGAAATAAGCGTTTTTGAGTCGACATATCGGGAATGTGTTTGATTCTGGAATTGAATTCCAAAAATAGGAATTAGTCTTTTGATATGCGTTTTTAAATCTCAGACATTTTTGCTTTACACCAAGAACAAAAAAAGCAGCCTTATTCAGGTTGAATAAGGCTGCTTTACATAAAGTTTTAAGATGTTTAATCAATTAAAATACAAGACATAAACACGCTGAGACGGATTGTCTAAGCTTGTAAAAGTCCCTGACTCATTGGTATAATTAACTAAATTACTTGAAAAAGACCCTTCTAGAGTTGACACAAGACCTTTTTCACTGGCAAAAAAGTTCAACAAAGGCATTACGTCAGCTTCAATATAAGCTGCATTCCCCGATGCTGCTCCTTCGTATTCCATGAATATAACTTTATCAACAACGGTTGCCTCCGAAAAACAAAAATCAGCTCTGAATACTCCCCCATCAGACAATCTTCTAAAGAATAATAGCAAATAAGATTCACAACCCCCATCTTCAACATTACTCATATTAAACTGAAAATCCTCCAACATAAAGCCACCTCCCAAATTAGCCAAGTTAGCATCAACTTGATTCCAAAGCGCATTAAATCCTGAAGAGGTAAGTGCGTTATCACCCCAGCTATAAGGACGATATCCAAATATCGGAAAACCACCATCCTTATCCAGGATATCTTTATAATCATCTGTAATAAACCCAGGCCTATCAGCTTTACCTATAATTGCGGTATTGCCATTCACTTCAGATTTAAAATTATCTTCTTCTTCATCATACGTAAACTCCTTAAATTCAATCCCGCCATAACTAACGGCTGGACTCACGATCAACCCCTCTTCTGTAAATGCAATACCAAACTCGTCGTAACTACCTCCAAATGGACTTTCCTCAGTAACACCAAATGGCTCAGCAAATTGCTTCAAAATGTCAAAATTAAGATCGTACTCTGCTTCATCACCGTCCACTTCAAATTTTAATGTTTGAAAAACTGAGCTTTTCTCACTACTTGCTAATTTTGATCTATTCTCCCTAGAAGCTGCTATTAAATCTATTGCATTATCAATTACATCTTGCCCAACAGGCTCAAAAACCAAACTGCCTTCACTACGCAAATCACTAAATACCAAAGAATCACCTTCTCCTACGGTATTGAATTGAAAATGTGAATGACCTTCATAACCAGTTCCTATTAAACCAGAAGTACGATTATCACTTAGTTTATGAATAGAATTAGGTGTTGTAAAAACCAACTCAGTAGCAGATACCGAACGTACTTCATATTGGCTTGTTCCAAATGAATCCTCATCATCTATATTCGAAATCATCTCTACATTACCACTTTCATCAAAAGCCATATAAAATAGGAACCCTCCATATTCAGAATCTTTAGGAAAGTAAATAACCTTAAATCCATCAGATGCCTGTAATAAATTTTCTAATTCTGCTCTACTTGCATTCTTTCTTTCAGTAGGGGTTTGATCAAAGACAGTATCATCATCATTTTCACAAGATGCTACAACAACGAGCATCACAAAAATGAAAATTATTTTATATAATGTATTTTTTAGTTTCATGTGATTTCTAATTTAATTAACTAAAGACTGAGACTTTTCATGAGCTACCTCTTGTAATTCATAAATATCTATACCAAAACTTTTCTGATAATAGTCAGCTATATACGTTTCCTTCAATCTAATAATAGCTCTTGCCTGAGGGTTAATAATACCCTCCACTAAAGCATCAAACTCATCTCGTGTACGCGTTAACATCTCAGCTATCATTTCCACAAAATCTTCATCTGAATTACTGGATGCATACGCTGTTATATATCCTAATTCACGAGCTTCAGCATCTGAACGATTAAACCATTGGGCAGTATAATTTCCAGGATTAATTTCTTTATAAGATGGATCAATAGGTCTTGTCTGATTTAAAATATGACCATATTCATGTTGAACAGTTCTCAACGGCTGATTGATACTGTTCAAATCAGTAAAATCGAGATAATCAATATTAAAAAGTGTAATCTTTGCTCCTGCTTCAGCAAGCCCTAAAGTAATTGTTCCTGAAGGATTTGTATTATAACTGCCTATTAAAGTAAATTCTCTTGGAGCTATTTTTTTTATAAAATCTGCACCTGCAACTTCACTGTAAGGAGCGATCCAAGCCGTTAATAAAATATTCAAGGCAGGCTTTACACTTTCTAATCGAG
>Ga0207888_100299_pt1 | contig 22319 bp, 32 predicted proteins | sample LinPmetageLP43_FD_184055 | JGI IMG/M metagenome (GOLD analysis project Ga0207888, IMG submission 184055) | Marine viral communities from the Pacific Ocean - LP-43 (SPAdes) | ecosystem: Environmental > Aquatic > Marine > Oceanic | place: Pacific Ocean | collected 2010-08-27 | reverse complement strand
GAGTAAGTCGGGCAAACTTCTATCTTCGCAATCCTAGCAAGCTCCCATGAGCGTCCTGCTCATGCCTCCTTGGCCCCATCGAGCACTCCTTGCTCGGTCATCCTCTCAAAAGCATCCTTTGCTCGTCACACTTTCACCCTAGACGACATAACCAGGGTTAGCAAACCAACCTATTTAGCGTGAAATATTCACGCCTATAGTTCAGAATTCAAGATTACCCGCCTTATCGTGAGTTTTGAGAACAGTGGTTGAGGGGGGCCTCCCTGCTCTCAACCCTCGTGGATAACAATAGCTGAAATAGGCCCAACACATGCCTAATAATTCACCTTAACGTGAGTTTTTGTAGCGGCTTAAAATCCCCAGAAATGGACGTTGCATGTAACGGTAAAAAGGGCGCATCATGTTACATGAAACAAATCAAAAGGAGGGCTGAGTCATGGTCGCCACCAATATCAATACACGCGTACAAAAGCACCGCGCGTCTCTTAGGGCGTCTGGTTTACGCCCTATTCAAATTTGGGTACCGGATACCCGCCGCCCTGGTTTTGCTGATGAAGTGCAGCGGCAATGCCAAGTGGTCGCCGCAGCAGACGCTGGGGATCACGAGCTGGATAGCTTCATGGATGCAGCGTTATTGGATATCGACAGTGATGAGTGGGAAGCATGAGGCGTGGTGATCTTGTGACCATTGCCCTTCCAGGGGACTTTGGAAAGCCACGCCCTGCGCTAGTGATTCAGTCGGATCAGTTCACCGCTATCGCAACCGTAACGGTGCTGATGGTGACGGGAACGTTGGTGGATGCGCCGTTGATTAGGGTGGATGTACCACATAGCAAAACAAACGGTTTACGCAAGCGCTCCCAGGTCATGGTTGATAAGGCCATGACGGTGAAGCGTGAAAAGCTGGGGGAACCGTTCGGCCATCTGGATGACAGCGACATGTTGGCGGTTAACCGGGCATTGGCGCTGTTTTTGGGGTTTGCTTGATGATTGGAAGACCATAAAGGAGTCTGGAGCCATGAGTTTAAAAAACGATAATAACCAAACTGTTTGGCGTGATCCTGATGAAACGTCCGAGCTAACAGACGAATGGTTTGAAGCGGCGTATCAGTACCAAGGGGATGCCTTGGTTAAACGCGGACGTGGGCGCCCACCGATTCCCATAAGTGAGCGGTAATCGGCAATGCGCGTGGCTTGAAGCTACACTGTTGCCAATGCTCACCTAAAAATTCAGATTGGGCTCAATACCTTCCTGGAAAACAGGAAAATCTGTCATAACGTTGCCTAAAACTCATTAAAACTGCTTATTTAAGGCTGTTGGGAACGATGTGATGGTAGAAAATATCCGTGAATAACTTGTAGCGCCTTACACTAGATACTCTAGGTTAAGCTTATTACCAAGCAACCTGCGTTAATCAGGCAGGTCTCAATATCAAAAACTATATTCAGCCCCTCGTTTCAAAGTTAAACAATTTTCAAACCCACACATTAGAAGATATTAGATTACTTGGTGAGGCGATAAGCGATGAAAAAGCCTTTGCCAGGGGCGAGGACGTCATCCAGGAGGGGCAGCGTTCTGAACACGTCTATCTAGTGGTAGAAGGGTGGGTGAGGCGTTACAGGACAAACGTTGATGGAAAGGTACAGACGCTTAACTTCCACGTCCCCGGCGATTTTTGCAACCTACATACCAACCTTGCCCAGAGCATCGAATATTCTATCGGTACGGTAGGCCCCGCTGTCATTGCCTACATTCCCCACGACAGAATTGAAGAAATCTCTCGTCAGAATCCCCGCCTGGCTCGTACCTTTAAGAGGGTCGGCAACGATTCTGACGAAATCCTCCAAAAAGCGCATTAACCATCTGTTTTACAAGCCTTAAATTAACTATTTCATCACGTGCAGACGATGCGTTACCTGCTGTATTCCCACACCCAGTAGCCAAAAGCCGTGGCACATAAAAGCCATGTGCCAATAACGACTGCGGCCGCAACGTGGCTGATCGGCTTGATTGCCACTTTAGCTGCTTTCGAGCGACTTGCTTCTATCACATTCGATGGCGTCAGCTTGATGACAAGGACGATGCCCAGCGGGACCAAGATAATGTCGTCAAGATAGCCCAGGATCGGCATGAAGTCCGGAATGAGATCAATTGGACTCATGGCGTACGCTGCGATTGCGAGCAGCCGAACGACTATGGGGGGTATTCGGGTCTCGCGCCACAAAATAACCGTCAGCGCATCATGCTGAATGCGTTTTGCCGCAGCTCGCAGCCTGCCAAAGATCACGGTAGACATCTAACTACTCCTTGCGCGATTGGCATCACTCGCAACTCTCAGGGATGATCAGGCCGAGACAATAGCGGGCTATTTAGCCAGGCTTGTTTGTAGTTGTTTCAACTGACCCTGGAGGACAGCTTTTTCCTGCAGTAATTCGCGATTCTGATCGTTGAGGAACTGGTTTCGGTCGTCAGCCGCTGCCACGCGCTCTCTGAGGTCGGAGATCCGCTGCTGGCAGGCCGCGAGATGTTTTTCAGAATCCGTTAGGGCCGCACCAAGCTTCTCCCTGTGTTCGGCGTCGCTATCTCGCTCCAGCTGGAGGCGGTCGACTGTCGCTTCCAGCGTTTCTGTTCGCGTTGCCCATTGTGTTATGACGGCCTGGCTCGCGTGCAATTTTTCTTTCAAGTTTTCAGCGTGATCCTGACTGGCCTCATAGCGCTGGTTTATTTGGTCGCGATGTTGTCTCAGCGTGTCGCGGTCCTGTTCGCTGGAACGGAGCTGCTGCGTCAGCTGATCCACCTGACCCTCCAGCCCTGACTGGGTCCTGTGGAACTGGTCCCGTTCATGACGGCGATCCTCGGCAATCTCCTGCTGGTAGTGCTCGAAATGGCTGCGGATATCGCGGTTTTCCTGCTTCATCTCTTGGACGGTTGCAGTGGTCTCACTGAGTTTCTCCTGACTTGCCTCCAGTTTGGACGTGAGTGAGGCCGCCCGGAGCTGTTCCTGTTGAAGAGCGTGGGCCTGGGCATCGCTTTCGTTGCGAAGCGCTTCATTGGCCTTCTCCAGCCCGCAGCGTTGCTCTTCCAGTGACTCGCACCGCTGCCGCACCTCTTCCAGCTCGGTGCGCCATTGCTGTTCCAGCGTCTGGTGCGCTTCGCGCTCCTGCGTAATACGTTCATCGGCCGCGTATTGAGCTCGCTCATGCAGGGCTTTCACGGCGGCCACCAAGTCAGCCGGGAGTCCGTTCAGATCCGCTGCGGCTTCGCTGCCTGATTTCCAACGTTTCAGCATTGGCCCGAGAGTGCTGCGACTGCCGGTACCGAGTTCCGATCGCACCCGGTCGACAGTGGGCTCGTCACCGCGTTGGCGGACGCGTTGCGCAGCGTTGGCGACATCCTGGTAAGTAATTCCGGCGCGGGCCATGACATGCCTCATTTTATCATATAACGTGATATGTAATATTACATTATTTATTCGATAATTAGCAAAATTTATTTAAGATGCCTAACGCACGTTAAAGCGCGTTAACGTGCGTTAGTGTGTGGTCTGTTCTATCCTGCTCCTGTAACGCCGGTACATCAGCGGCTCTTGAAAGCACGCCTCGAATTGGAGCGGTCATGGATCCAAAACCCACCGTCAAGTCCACATTACGTAACGCGGAAAAGACCGTATTAGCCGATACGGCTAATCGGTACATCCACATGGCCACCACCGACAACACGCGGCGGACCTACCGTGCGGCCATTCGCAGCTTTGAGCGCTGGGGTGGACGTCTCCCGACACAGCCGGCGACCCTTGCGGCCTATCTGTCCGATCAGGCAGACGCGCTTAATCCTCGCACGCTGGATGTTTACCTGACGGCCCTGGGGCGCTGGCACCAGACTCAGGGATTGCGTGATCCCGCTCGAGACCCCGGCGTGCGCAAAACGTTGGAAGGGATTCGTCGCGCCCATGGTCGGCCGAAACGGCAAGCCCGGGCGCTGCGCCTCGAACACATTGCGGCCTTCCTGGAAACACTCCAGCAACAGCCTGACTCGCTCAAGAAGCATCGTGACTGGGCCCTGCTGCAGGTCGGTTTTTTTGGGGCGTTTCGCCGCAGTGAATTGGTAGCGATTGAGGTGAAGCACTTGTCGTGGGAGCCGGAAGGGCTGGTGGTGACCCTGCCGCGCTCTAAAACAGACCCTCACGGTGAAGGCCTGAAGCGGGCCCTGCCTCGGGGCAACGAGCTGGTCTGCCCGGTCAGCGCCCTCGAAACCTGGCTAGAGCATGCCGGCATTCACGAAGGCCCCGTCTTCCGCGCCGTCAACCGCTGGGATCGGTTGCAATCCCAGGCCCTTTCAGGCGGGTCGGTGAACCGAATCCTGAAAGCGCTTGGGGAAACCTGCGGCCTGGACTTCGTGCCGACCCTGAGCAGTCACAGCTTCCGGCGCGGTCTATCCACCGCCGCCGCGCGGGAAAAGGTCGACTTTGCGCAGATCAAGCGCCAGGGTGGCTGGAAGCATGACGGGACGGTGCGGGGCTACATCGAGGAAGGACAGCAATTTACGGACAACGCCGCAAACACCTTACTGACCAAAGTCGCCAGGTTGATCCGGGACACCGACTAATGGTGAGTGTGGTCGCGGCTGGCTACGCTGCCCGGAAGCACTCAGAATACGATGAACAGGTATCTGTAGTGGCTCACAAAGCTAATCTGTTGGGCCCGCAATTATCCTGAGCAGTGGGACCACATTGGGTGAGAAAGGGCGCCCGGTTGGGCCCAGATTAGCTACGAACCGACCAACCCCTGACCGTCATACTCGACGGTTCCGCAAGGCAGCTGTTCCCGCACCTGCACCACCTGGTCCGTCGTCCAGTTGAGCGACGCTGCAAGCCGCTTAAGAGTGACAGGACGACCCTGGACCAGCTCACGCAATAGCGCCACATGAAGCGTGGCCTCCGCTTCTCCGGTCAGGCCCAGCCGATTCACGATTTCTCGCATATCATTCACGGGGCCTTGCCTTATCCCGCGCAGCAGGATAGTTGTTTGACATCCTTGGTAAACGTTTGAGCGCACAGCTTCAAACCTTCTACCATCGTCAGGTACGGGAACAGCTCATCGGCAATCTCGTTGACGGTCATGCGGGCGCGTAGCGCCATCACCGCGGTCTGGATCAGTTCGCCGGCCTCACCCGCCACGGATTGCACACCCAGTAACCGCCCGCTTTCACGTTCCGCGACCATTTTAATGAAGCCTCCGGTATCAAAGTTGACCAGGGCCCGTGGCACATTGTCGAGGGTCAGGGTACGGCTGTCGGTGACGTAGCCACTTGCCTCGGCGTCGGCCTCGGATAAACCGACGGTTGCAATCTGTGGCTCGGTAAAGACCACCTCCGGCATGGCGCTGAGATCCAGGCGGGCATCGCCGCCGGTCATATTGATCGCGGCCCGGCTACCACCCGCTGCCGCCACATAAACAAACTGGGGCTGATTGGTACAGTCGCCGGAAGCGTAAATGCCCGGCACCCGGGTCTCGAGTTGCTCATTGACGATAACGGACCCGCGATCAGTCTCGACGCCGATAGACTCCAGGTTCAGCCTGTCTGTGTTCGGTGTGCGTCCCACGGCCACCAGCAGCTGATCGGCCCGCAGTTCCCCGGCGTTCGTGTCGAGCACGAATTCCTCGTTGGTATAACTGATCTGGCTCGCCTGGGTGTCATTCAGAACCTTGACACCCTCGGCTTTGAACGCGGTTTGAATGGCCTCGTCAACAGCCGGGTCCTGCCGGGATAACAGTCGACTGCGCGCCAGGATGGTCACCTCGCTGCCCAGTCGGGCAAACGCCTGTGCCAGCTCCACTGCCACGACGGATGCCCCAATGACAATTAGTCGATCCGGAATGGTGTCACTGGCCAGTGCCGTGGCGGACGTCCAGTACGGCGTATCGGACAGGCCCGGAACCGGGGGGATGGTAGGCCGCGCACCGGTACCAATGAACGCTCTGTCAAAGCGTACCTCGCGTTCCGTACCATCAGGTGTAGTAACCTGCACTGTATTGGCATCGATAAAACGGGCCTCACCCCGCAGGACAGTAATCGCCGAATTGTCGTCGAGAATGCCCTCATACTTGTCGCGACGAAGCTCATCGACCCGGGCCTGTTGCTGGGCCAGCAACCGGGGCCGGTCAATGGTCGGCTCGACTGCCGCAATGCCCTCGTCGAACGGACTGCGGCGGCGCAGATGGGCCACGTGAGCGGCGCGGATCATGATCTTCGAGGGCACGCAGCCGACATTGACGCAAGTGCCACCGATGGTACCACGCTCGATCAGCGTCACTCGGGCTCCGCGTTCCGCCGACTTCAAAGCGGCGGCCATGGCACTGCCACCACTGCCAATCACGGCAATGTGCAGATCGTTATCACTCATAAACACTACTCCTGTTTCGCCCCGGACTGTATCAGTGTGGACGGGTAGCCCGCGTTGGTCGTGGCTTGAGTTATTGCGTCGACAGAGGTTTTGTCATCGTAGAAAGTAACCGTCGCATCACGTTCCTCATAGCGGACCTGGACAGAACTCACCCCATCAACTCTCTTGAGAGCGGCTTTGACGGTAATCGGGCAAGCCGAACAGGTCATTCCGGGAACAGACAGGGTCACCGTCTTTTGCTCCGCCAAGGCAGGCATGCTGAACAGCGTAAACAGTACGGCAGTGATCAGGGACTTTCTCATGGTGTATGGCCTCTCAGTAAAATAACGGTAAGACGAAAGGGAATGCCAACGCGATCAGTACGAGCAACGCGACGATCCAGAAAGTGATCTTGTAAGCGGTGCGCACTTGCGGTACTGCGCAGACCTCGCCCGGCTCGCAATCCTGTGCAGGCCGGTATATCCGACGCCAGGCAAAGACCATCGCCACCAGAGCAGCACCAATAAACCACGGCCGGTAAGGCTCCAGAGCGGCAAGATTGCCGATCCAGGCACCGGAAACACCAAGGGCGATCAGGACCAGGGGGCCAAGACAGCAGGCCGATGCGAGCAATGCTGCGACCCCGCCTGCAATTAATGACCCGCGACCGGATTTGGACTCTGATTTCAACTCTGACATTGCGACGGTTCCTTTCATGACTTTGCTGGCTATCTTCAAAATACTTCCGTAGTCGGCTACGGAGTCAAGCCCCACACTCCTATAAAATGTTCAGCACTCTTGACCCCGTACCGTGGTACGGGCACTAATCTTATTATTCGGATCTACTGGGTGGGAGTTCTGCCATGACAGACATGACCATTGGCAAAGTGGCTGACGTGGTGGGTGTTGGTGTCGAGACGATTCGTTTTTACGAACGCCGCAAGCTCATTGAACAGCCGCCACGTCCCAGGGAAGGTGGCTATCGGATTTACTCGGACGCCACGGTAAGGCGACTGCATTTTATTCGTCGAGCGCAAGAGCTGGGCTTCTCACTGCGTGAGATCGCTGAGCTGCTCGCGTTGCGTGATGCCGAAAGCAACCAGGCAGACGCAAGTGATGTACGCCAGCGGGCGATGGCAAAGCTGCACGACGTAGACCAGAAAATTGAACAGTTACGGCGAATCCGCCAGGGGCTGGCGGCACTTGTGGACTGTTGTCCCGGACAGGGGCCGTTGCAGTGTTGTTCCATATTTGACGCCCTGGAGCAGAATGCGGGGCCTACAGGCGAGCCGATCATAAGTGAGGAGACAGACATGCAGACAATCAGGCTTTCAATCGGCGGCATGCACTGCGGTGGGTGCGAGGAAATTGTTCGTCATGTTCTCGAACAGCAAACCGGCGTCAAGGGGTGTTCCGTCTCCCATGAAAGCGGTGAAGCCCGGGTGGCAGTTGACGAATCAAGGATTTCGGACGAACAACTTGCGGAGGCTGTGCGTGGTGCGGGGTACTCCGCAAACATCATGAACACGACAGAATAACCCCTTGGAATTCTCGGCGGCCTTGCCCTTGGCCGCGAGCCTCGGGTTACTGGCCTTCGTTGAGCCTTGGTCCGCGGGTAGGGGGCCGGGCCGAAAGTTTCGGGAATAAATCCCGGCCCGGTGACGCCTTTGGCTTCACAGATCGTTTTCGACCGGTGCTTTGCTGGCAAGAGGTCTTGCCAGCACATGAGTCCGGCCGAACTTCTTTTAGCCTTTGGAGTTTGTAATATGCGTCCACCGATCCCCCATGCCATCACATCATTCGTCGCCGCAACCCTGCTCAGTGTCAGTGTGCCCGTGAGCGCGGCGGAAAACACCCGCTTTGAGCGCGGCAGCGAGGTGTACAACCAGCAGTGCGCTGCCTGCCATCAGGCTCAGGGTCAAGGCATACCGGGGTCGTTTCCCCCGCAAAAAAACCACACCGCTCAAATGTACAATGCCACTGACGGTATCGGTGGCCGCCGCTATCTGGGGCATGTGCTGCAGTACGGCCTGACCGGCCCCATCAAAGTCGACGGCACAAGCTACAACGGCAACATGCCGGCCTGGGGCGGTGCGCTCACTAACCAGCAAATGGCGGATGTGCTGAATTACGTGCTGACGGCGTTCGGCAATGAAAAGCGGGTTGCTGGTGAGTTTCAGCCCTACACCCCTGAAGAAATCGAAGCGATTGCGGGTAAGGACCTGTCCGGCAAGGATGTTTACCAGCTGCGGCAGACCCTGCTGGGCCAATCGCCTGAGCAGTCGCGGACCAAAGCCACTCCCGTGCGGTCGGCGCCCGAACTAAGCCTGGAAAAGTCCATTCGCGACCCTCTGTATGTGGCGGTCCAGAACAGCGGCATCGTGAAAGTCCTACCCTCAAAGCAGGCCTGGCCCGGCGTCGCGGGCGCTCACTACAATGCCCTGAGTCCTGATGGTTCCCGGCTGATGGTGTCCGGCTTCAAAACCGGCAATGTCTACGTTTTGAATACCGCCAGCGGTGAGGTGATGGCCAGCGTACCGATCGGTGAGGTGGCCCAGGGCGTAAAAATCTCACCGGATGGCCGTTACGGCCTCGCCGTGGCGCCGACCCAAGGCGACGTTGCGGTGATCGATATGAATACCCTTGAACTGGTCAGGAAAATTCCAGTGGGCAAGGTACCCCACAACCTCGTTTACAGCGCCGACGGCACACTCGCCTACGTCACGCTGCAGGGCGAAGGCGCGCTGGCGGTAGTGGATATGCGGGCCCTGGAAAAACAGCGTCAGATCCCCACTCCGGGTCTCAAGACGCCTCACAACATTGACATCAGCGCCAACGGTCAACGGCTATGGCTGCGCGACTTTACCGGCAACGTGGGGGTACTGGACCTGGCTAGCGAAACCATGCTGAAAACTTTTAAAGTGGGTAGTGGCCATGGCGGCATCGACGTGGTGCCTGGCGAGCAATACGTCGCAACCGGTGCGATTTCTGCGTCCGTGGTCACTATAATCGACTCCGAGAGCCTTAAAATTGTCAAAAATGTCGACGTGGGCGTTGGCCCCCACGGCGTTCGGGCAAGCCGCGATGGCCAGTTCATTTACGCGTCGGTCACGGCGGATAACCACATTGCCGTTATTGATACCCAGTCCCTCGAGGTGGTCCGCCGGGAGCCGGTTGGAGGCCAGTTCCCCTTCTGGCTCGCGGTACCGGGCAATCCATAAAAAAGTCGGGAATAAAAGGCGACCCGGTGACGTCCTCCAGTGAAGTGACCATAAATAGGTAGCGGGCAGCCCCATGCGCAGCACCGGAAGCAGGCAGCAATTCGACACACTGGTACGGCCCTGGCGCTACCGCCTGTACGGTGTTGCGCAACGCCAGGCCCCCTCACAGGAAATGGCGGAGGACTGGACCCAGGAGACCTTGCTCCGGGCCTGGCGGGACTTTGACCAACTGGACGATCACGTGGCGGCCTACGCCTGGCTGCTAAGGATTCTCAACCGGGTGGTTGCCGATGACTATCGGCGGGATGGGCGCCGGCAGCAACTGGCTCCGGTGCTGACCACCGGTGACGCGGTGTTGAATGAGTATCCCTGCAGTGCCCCGGGCCCCTTCGATCAGCTCCTGAAAAACCAGAGCGATGCGCAGGTCATGGCTGCGGTTCACGCCCTGCCGGACAGCTTTCAGCAGGTCATTCTGTTGCGGGACTTTGAGGAGCTGAGCTATCAGGATATCGCACAAATTCTGGACCTGGCACCGGGGACGGTCATGAGTCGCCTGTCACGCGCGCGGCGCCTGCTCGCTAAGCGACTGATCAAGGCAAGCCCGAGGTCCCTGGCTGCCAGCCACACAAAATACACATCGGTGAATTCCCATGAGTGATCTCAAAAACACAGACGCCCACGAATGGTCCGACCTGCACGCCGAAATCCAGGATTGGCTGGCGGGCTATGCCGATGGTGAGTTGGATGAGCATCACACCGCCCTGGTCGAGGCCCATCTTGCTGGATGCGAGACCTGCCAACACGATGTTGAACGTCAGCGAATTCTTTCCGAACGACTGCAGATGATACCCACTCCGGGACTGTCCGCCGATTTTGACGGGCGGCTCGATATCGCCCTTGCGAACGCCCCCGCCGGTGGCAAGCGCCCATCCGGTCGTCGCCGCATGACGAATCTGAAACGCTGGCTGAGCAGCCTTCGCCCGTCGGTTGTGATTGGCAGCGGCGGTTGGGCCGTTGCCCTGGTACTGGCAGCGGTACTGCTGATGCCCAGCCTGACGCCGGATAATATCAACAGGATTCCCATGGTCAGTGACGTGCTGAGCGATTATCAGCGTGTCGCCCTTGAGGAACTGCCTCGCCAGGCCGGCGGCTCGGAAGTGTCTCCGCCATTGCCGTGGGCAAACAGCCGGGTGCTGGCAACCTGGATGACCCGAGTGGGGGGCGAGCCTGCCCAGGCGTACGCCATGCGCCAGGGTAACAGCCTAGTCATCCAGTATCGTATCTCGGAGCGCGTATTCTTCCGGGATCCGGATGTGCGACAGGCGGTGGCCCGAGCCGGCGACTTTCGTACCCGGGCCGATCAGTTGGAGGTGCTCGGGCTACCCATGGAGGACTCGGGATTGCTGGTGGTTGCGCCAGCCGGGAATATGCCGGCGGTAAGCGAAGCCACGACGGGGGCCTCCTGACACGCTGTCAACGGTGATTATTTGACCATGACCTACTACACTGAATCAAAATCAGGTTTGTCACGAATTCATGGCACCGATGACCACCGTCGGCAAGTGCAGGTCGCGATGTCCTACCCGGTCGGCGCTATGGCGGATCGCCTCGGCCATCTCCCCATGCTGGTCGGCGGGTATGTTCTGGGAACGCTCACGGCCGTTTTGACAGCACTGGCCTTCTGGCTTTCGGTAGACAGCGTGCCGCTGCTCGCCGTCATCTTCTTCGTCGCTGGCTTGTACGTCACTGTCGAGGAAGCGTTGGAGTCCACGGTGACAGCCGAAATGGTGCAGGCCGACACCCTGATGATCAGCTATGGTGCGCTGGGGACGGTCAACGGGACGGCCAAGTTCGTCTCCAGCGCCACGGTCGGTTTGGTGTGGACCGCAGTCTCGCCGACTCTCGGCTTTGGCTTGGCGGCCCTGCTGATGGCGGCCGGGACATTGGCTATGCTCCGCGTCCGTAATGCGTAGCGTACAGAGACACTTACTATGACAATAAAACTGGTTTCGAACGCCAAGCAATGGGCACGAACCATCAAGCGTGACGTACACGCGGTCTGGCTTTCCGCTCGTGATCCCTGCACCCCGTGGTTCGCAAAGGCGCTTGCGGTGGTTGTCGCGGCCTATGCTGTCTCGCCCATCGACTTGATCCCCGACTTCATTCCCGTGCTCGGCTACGTGGATGACATCATCATCGTGCCGCTCGGAATCATGCTGGTCGTGAGGCTTATCCCGCCAGAGGTAATAAGCGAGCACCGAGAAACCGCCGCCAAAGCCACCGAGCGTCCGGTAAGCCGCATGGCAGCGGGGGTATTTATCACCCTATGGATCGTCTGTGCAGCCCTTCTAAGCGCCATCTACTTGTGATTAATTATAAACACCGGGAGGGCGAGTTGTACTTGGCGGATGACGCTGGCCACTGCCCAATTCTGGGGGCCGCGCACGCTCTCCAAGAATTTACCCCGGAGAACATCATCCAGGCCAGCACATACAATGGTGACCGCATAATTGTTGCTCACCTTCGTCCTCCGTTACCCAGCATTGAAGTGTGAGCCATGATAAATTATCCGAGTGTCATACATGACGCTATTGCGCATCTCATTTGAGATACGGTCAAGCTGTGGCCATTAGAAAATGGGTATCCGGATTAATTGGTTGACGATCCCTGTAGGCCCACCGATATCTTAATTTTCCCAGAAGGTTGATAGATCGACACCGAAGTTCTTCTCGGGCTCGGGTAGACCCATGCCGTAGGTCATGGTGGCCTTGCCCAGGAAGGGGGATTCCTTGGTCTGCGGCACCTTCTTCTTGTGCTTGGTGGTGTAGAGCATCCGGGCCCGCATCACCTCGAATGAGTAGCCCCGGCCATCGCGGTTCTTGTCCTTGGCCAGCCGGTTGATCGACTCCGTGAAGGCATTGGTGACTGGGATGTCGTCAATCCAGGCAGCCAGCGCCTGCTCAGCATCTCGCCGGCTGGCACAGTCCCAGATGTGGTAGAACCGCTCCTTGTGCTCGTAGGCTGCCAGGAGCTGGGGGAAGGCCCCCATTCAGGTTTCCATGATGAGACGTTCGCGGTCGGAGACGTCGTGAGCCCGCTTCAGCAAGGTCTTCCGGTCACCCTTGAGGGTTCGGCGTTGGTTGGCCTTCAGCTCCTTCCTGAGCCCCTTGCGGACCTTCTCCAGGGCTTCGTTGGCCATACGCACAACATGGAACTTATCGACCACGATGCGGGCCTGTGGCAGCGCCGCCTGGACGGCACGGCGATATGGCTTCCACATGTCCATGCTGACGATCTCGATCTTGTCGCGCTCGGTCATGCTCATGAGCCGCTTCGTCACTGCCTCCTGCTGACGACCGGGCAGCAGGTCTAACAAGGTACGCTCCTCCAGGTTGGTCAGGATGCAGAGGTAGCGGCGGTTCAGGTACAGCTCGTCGATACCTAGGTAGCGGGGTGTCTCGAAGCGGTGCGCACTTGCGGTACCTCGCAGACTTCGCCAGGTTGCCGATCCAGGCACCGGAACCCCCCAGGGCGATCAGGGCCAAGGTGCCCAGACAGCAGGCCGACGCGAGCAGGCTGCAACCCCGCCTGCGATTAACGACTCGCGACCGGATTGTGACTCGGAATTCAACTCTGATATTGCAATTACACCTTCTACGGCCTTGTTCGATAGGTTAAGCTTGAGGCCGTAGTCAACTACGGAGTCAAGGCAAATGCCGGATGAAATGAACTCATTGACCATCGGGGGGCTGGCTAAGGCGGCGAACGTCTCAGTTGAGACCATCCGCTACTACCAGCGACGTGGGTTAATACCTGAGCCCCAGCGTCCTCTCGGGGGTATTCGACGCTACGGTCCCAGCGATATCGGCAGGTTGAGCTTTGTGAAAACATCGCAGCAGTTAGGCTTCAGTCTCGATGAGGTCAGCGACCTGCTCCGACTCGAAGACGGCACCCACTGCCAGGAAGCCAGCACTCTCGCGGAGCGCAAGTTGCACGACGTACGTGGGAAGATCGAAAAGCTACAGCAAATTGAGGTTTTACTGAGCGCCATGGTTGATCGGTGCTGCGCCCAAGAGGGCAATATCTCGTGCCCCTTAATTGCGTCATTACATGAAGGGGTTGGGCGAAAATTTTGTACCTACCCTAGCCAGAGTGGGCCCCCTGCCAAACCTCAGTGACAAAGGGCAACCCCGCAGGCCCTCAGAATGTCCAGTGTGACCAGCAGAGTACGGCGGGGAAGTTTTTGGGCAACAGCCCCAAACAGAGGTGCTATTAGGGCGTAGGCAATCATCTTCAGGGCCAGCGCAATGCCGAGCACCTGGCCCGCACTGCCGCCCGTCAGTCATGGGCCAGCGGCGCCAGCGCCACCGTCGTTAGCCCGGTCCCTGCCAGAGCGATTAGCTGGGCACTAGAAAGGCGTTGGTAGGTGTGAATGATCAGTGGGGGGGGAAAGATGCTCAATGGCCATAGCTCGAATCAGTCTGCGGTGTGGTGTAACGATTCAATAAATCGGGGAACCGGCGATCGATGACCGAATAATCCCATAACGTAAAGCGAGCGTGGCGTTCACAAAATAACGGGCGGTTCCTTTGGTCTTGACGAATTGCTGCCTACTATAAGCAATGCCCCCCTCAAGAGCGAAAGTACTGTGGGCTAATGCCTTTCACTGGAACCCCATAGCGAAGGACTGCGTATGAGTAGCCTCCATGAAACCGCCTATCCGCGATTGAAGGCGGTGGTCTCGGATCAAGAACTGGCAGAAATTTATACACCCTCTACCCAGGAACGATCCTTTGCCCGAAAGCACGGTCGAACTCCGGCTGCTCGTGGCGCCCTACTCATTCTCCTGAAAACAGTGCAGCGTCTGGGCTACTTTGTCCATCTCAAAGCCGTTCCCCAATCCATTACAACGCACATTCTGGCGTGCGACGACCTTTCACATCTCGCATTGAGCCAGCTCAGGGTCTACGACCGCAATGGCGGCGCCCGTCAGCGGATGCTGGAGACGGTTCGTCAACAGGTGGGCATCAAGGCGTTCACCGTTGAAGGCAAGGCAATTGTACGGGAACTAGCGCGTGAAGCGGCCACCACCAAGCAGGACCTGGCGGACATCATCAATGTGGTGATTGAAGAGCTGGTGCGCCAGCGTTTTGAGTTACCGGGTTTTTCAACGTTGCAACGGACCGCGCGTCAGGCTCGCAGCACGGTCAATACCGGTTACTTTCGGACGCTCAATGTGGGTTTGACAGCGCATCAAAAAAACGAATTTGACCAGTTGCTGCAAGTGCCGGATGATTCCCCTCATACCAGTTGGCATAAGTTGAAACAGGAACCCAAAAAGCCGACCAATACGGAAGTGAAGAAGTATCTTCAGCACCTGGAATGGCTTCAGGGTTGGTGTCAACAATTGCCCGCTGTTGATCACATTCCCGCCGCCAAATATCACCACTTCATACTGGAAGCACGAGCGCTGGGCGCGGCCAACATCAAGGCCATGCAAAGCACCAAACGCTACGCTTTGATGGTTCTGCTGGTCCATGCCCAATTGCGTCGCGCGATGGACGATGCGGTCGACATCTTTGTTCGCAAGATGCGCAACATCAAGACCAAGGCAGAAGCCAACCTGAACCAGTATCACCTGGATCACATGAAACGCATGGACAGGCTGGTGGCTCAACTGCGTGACGTACTGACCGCCGTCCAGGAAGCGCCAACGGACTCCGAGCGAGGTGCCCGAGTGGCGGCTGCCATCCAGAGCGATCCTGATGAATTACTGGCAGAGTGTGAGGAACACATGGCCTATGCTGGCAATAACTTCATCCCGTTCATGCTGCAACCCTACCGCCCGTTACGCCCCCTGTTATTCAATTGCCTTGAACTACTGGATCTGGCGGCAACCAGCCACGATCAATCTTTGATTGAGGCGATTGCGACTCTGAAAAAGCACCGGCACAGCCGTAAGGAATGCCTTGTGCTCAGTACTCAACCCGTCGACGTGTCTTGGCTACCGGAGCGTTGGCGCCGTTTGGTATTGGGGTCGGGGCCAAGCCAGCTACCGCCCGGCATGGTCTACCGGAAGTATTTCGAGCTGGGCGTACTGACACAGGTGAAGCGTGAACTGATTTCCGGCGATCTCGCGGTCGCGAACAGCGACCAGTATAGTGACTACCGCGATCAGCTGGTGGATTGGAAAGTCTATGATGCCCAGATAGCGGACTACAGTGCGATGATTGATATCGAATCCGATCCAGCCGCTTTTGTGGCACAAGCCCACTCTCGGTTGAGCGAAACGGCCGACCGCATTGACCGTGGCTTCCCGGAGAATGAATACGCCGTCTTCCATGGTGAAGAGCTGGTGATCCGGAAGCACCGTCGTACGGCGCCTCCGGATGGGTTAGCTGAGATCGACAAGCAGTTATCCCAGAATTTGCCCGAAAAGAATATCCTCGACATCCTGGTGGAAGCCGAAAAATGGCTGGGCCTCCACAAACGCTTTGGACCACTTTCCGGGTTTGAGAGCAAGCTGGAAGACCCCCGTACCCGCTTTGTTTCGACCTTGTTTTGCTATGGCTGCAATCTCGGGCCAACTCAGACCGCCCGATCCATCACGACACTTAATCGCCGGCAGGTGTCCTGGCTCAACCTGCGGCATGTCACCGAAGAGCGCTTGGAGCAGGCCATTGTGCAGGTTATCAATGCCTACAACCGCTACCGGCTGCCGCGACACTGGGGAACTGGCCAGCGGGCTGCCGCCGATGGCACAAAATGGAACCTGTACGAACAGAATCTGCTATCGGAATACCACATACGGTACGGTGGCTACGGCGGGGTGGGCTACTACCACGTCTCCGACAAATACATCGCGCTGTTCAGCCACTTCATCCCTTGCGGCGTTTATGAGGCCATTTACATCCTTGACGGGCTAATCAAAAACGATTCCGATATCCAGCCTGACACCTTGCATGGCGATACTCAGGCGCAAAGTGCGCCCGTCTTCGGGTTGGCTTACCTGCTGGGTATCAACCTGATGCCCCGCATCCGGAATCTGAAGCAGCTGGTGTTCTACAAGTCTGACAAACGCCAACGGTATGAGCACATCAATGCTTTGTTCAGCGAGACTATCAACTGGAAACTGATTGAAACCCATGTGCCGGACATGCTCCGGGTGGCGCTATCGATTAAGGCTGGAAAAATCGCACCGTCCACGGTACTGCGACGTTTAGGTACCGCAAGCCTCAAGAACAAACTCTACTTTGCTTTCCGGGAACTGGGGAGGGTCGTTCGGACAACCTTTCTTCTGGACTACATTGGCAGCGTGGAGTTGCGGCGAACCATTCATGCGGAGACGAACAAAACGGAAGAGTTCAACCAGTTCGTGAAATGGCTGTTCTTCGGCGGCGAGGGGGTGATCGCCGAGAATATCCGTCACGAGCAACGGAAGGTGATCAAATATAACCACTTGGTGGCCAACCTGGTCATTCTTCACAATGTGGAGTCGATGACGTTAACCCTTAAAGATCTCAAAGAGCGCGGTCATCATATTGATCACGATATTCTCAAAGGGCTGGCCCCATACCGCACGGACCATATCAACCGATTTGGCGATTATACGCTTGATTTTGATCGGCAGGTTTCACCCATGAGCTACAACGCCAAAATAATTTAAATACAATAGGTTAAGGCACATTTTGGAGGATTTCGTCAGAATCGTTGCCGACCCTCTTTAACTGGCTGGCGTTCAATGAGTTCTCTATTCTTCAGGAATGGTTATTCAACGTAGGGTCACGTCCCTCTCCTCAGCGTCTCGCGCACCTGCTCTGTGAACTGCTTATCCGGCTCCGGGCCGCAGGACTCACGGACGGTCACCATTTTTATTTGCCTCTCTCACAAGCCCAGTTAGGCGAAGCCATGGGCATCACTATCGTCCATACCAACCGTTCCATGGGGCAACTGCGAAAGGAGGGCCTGATCAATTTCGAGGGCCGAAAGGTAGATGTTACGAACTGGCCGGGGCTCAAGAAATACGCCGATTTCGACGTGCGCTATCTGCACCTGGATAACGCCGAGCCGAGCTTAATCAAAGACCTGTGAATCTCATACGTAGTGACTTGGCCATTCAATCAGCCTGACTTGGGCGGGGCGATAAATAAAAATGCCCCGCCGGGTAGGCTAAAAAGGGCACTGAAAACCGTGATTGAAGGGTGGCTTCCTTGCCAAGTTGAGCGTATCCATGCTTACACCCTAAGGGTTAACGTTACGTTTGCCGTACAGTAAAAGAGTTAATCTACATTACTCTTACAAAAATTAATTTCGCCCTTCCCCTATCACTAGATTGGCCCATTAGGGCCAATGCAGCGAGCTTGCGAGCGGTAACGGCAATGCGCGTATTCGATCTTGCACAAGAGCTGATGCCCGCCCATGTACCCACCACGGCACCACTCCTTTTTGATTAACAGGGGGTTGCTAGCATTGTCGCTGGATCACCGCAGCCTTTGGCTGCCCACTTGGCGGCGCAGGTGCGGAGCACCTCGAAAGCCGCTTTAGCCGCGCCTTTGGCGCGTCATCATTAGGCTGGCCGAAGGCCAGGGCGAGCGTAGCGAGGGTAGGCGAGCGCCTACGCGCTCTTTTATGTACCTTTTCCCTTTTCCCTTTTAGGCGCTGTAAGCTACTGAAATTAAAATTGAAATAGCGTTAAAAGGGGACGGATTGATGGTTAAAGGGGGACGGATTGATGGTTAAAAGGGGACGGATTGATGGTTGTAAAGGGGACGGATTGATGGTATTAAAGGACTGATTATAAATAGACCCTTAAATGGAACGTCCTTTGGATACAGCACTGATCTACAAATCAAATGCCTTGGTTGAGGCATCCTACCGCCTGAGCGTCTACGAACAGCGCATCGTGCTGGCCTGCATCGCCCAGGTGCGCCGGGACGAGTCGCTAACCGACCAGCAGCTCTACACAGTCAGCGCCCAGCAGATCGCGGACATGACGGGTACTCAGCTAGGCACGGCCTACCAGAACCTCAAGGCAGCGGCTTCCCGGCTGTACCGCCGGGAAGTTACGTTGCGAGAAGCCCCCAACGGCAGGGGAGGAGCCAAAGTGCGGCTCACACGCTGGGTGCAGACGGTGGAGTACCGAGAGGCGGAGGGCATGGTTGCCCTGCGTTTCGGTACAGACATGGTGCCCTACCTATCCCAGCTCACCGAGCAGTTCACGCGCTACGCATTGGCCGACGTGGCTCACATGGATAGCGCCCACGCCATCCGACTCTATGAGCTGCTGTGCCAGTGGCGCGACGCCGGCCAGCGTGAGGTATCCGTTGAGTGGCTGCGAGATGCATTTCAACTGGAGGACAAGTATCCCGCTATCAAGGACTTCAAGAAGCGTGTCATCGAGCCCGCTGTCGAGCAGATTAACGAGCTCACGCCGCTATGGGTAAAGTGGTCACAGCGCAAGACCGGGCGCCGGGTGTCACACCTGCTGTTTGCCTTCGGCAAAAAGCCCTCAGAAAAGGCCGCGAAGGCACGAAAGGCAAAAGCCAGTGGAAACGCCAAAGGGAAGGACAAAAGCGCCTCAGGGGCCATTTACGGCATTCCTAGGGCCATCATCGAAGCTCAGGCGCGGACAGGGGAGAGCTACGAAGACGCCGCGTTACGGCTGCTCAACGAAGCCAAACAGCGGTAGGGTCACATCCCGAAATCATGATTTCGGCTCCGCACCAAGGTGCGCTGCTGGAGCAAGTCAGCGATGCCCTTAGCCTTGGCCGGGTCGTCCTTCATTTCAGCCAGCACGCGCCGCTGTGCCGTTTCGGGCATGGCGTTGTAGTTATCAACCTGCTCTCGCAGCTGTTGCGGTGTGTCCTTCCAATCGCTGCTGCTGTCTCTGTAGCCAGCCATGCCAAGCGAGCGCTTTCGGCAGAGCGCCGTAAACTCATTGACGATGGGTTCAGCCTGCTTGTGACGCGCCTCACGCTGTCGAGCCAATTCGGCCTGCTGCTGGGCCTTGCGCTGTTGTTGGGCCTGCTGGGCAAGCCTGGCTTGATAGTCCTGTGCCATCTGTTTCACCGCATCCGCAAGGCGGTCAACTGCTCGGTCAGCGCCTCGAAACGCGAGGTCAGTTTGTCGACCGCTGCCGCGTTCCTCTGGTCGCTCTGATGCAGGGCGAGGCGTAGCTCCTCGCTGTCGTTCTGCTGCTCGGCCAGCACCTTTTGCAAGCTCTGTAGCTGTTTTGATAAGTCGCTCACCAGCCGCTCTGAATCGAGATGCTGCTGCTCTAACTGCCGCAATAGCAGGGTTTCCAGTTCTGTCATGCGTCACCTCGTGAGCCGGATTACCGGCGTCTGTCGATCGTTTATCGTCCCAGTCCACGCCTCGCCGACTAGATACGGCTCGCCCTCGATCGTGCGAATTTCTAGATGATCGCCGAGCCGGGGCAGCTCCTCGGCCCTTTGGATCTCCGCGCTCAAGGTCTGCAAGCGCTGGATGCGCTTGTTGATCTGCCAATCGGTTAGCAGGATGCCGCTCCCCACCAGAGCGCTGACGGTCAGCATCACGGCTACCGTGATCGCTGCCGGGCGCGTCCAGCTCCGAAGGCCACCGACCTGACTCAACCGCTCGGCCTGTGCCGCTGCCGTGGCTAGGCGCTTCTCGATCTGCTCGATCTGTTCCCGTTGCCCAGCCACGACTGAGTTCAGCTGCTTGCTCAAGCTGTGGTTCAGGTCGTTGATAGCGCTCTCGGTGGTACGCCTCGCGGCGGCCAGTTGCTGCTTCAAGGCGTTCTCGTGCTCGCTCAGCTGCGTCTGGGTCACGCTGTCCATCTCGGCCAGCTGCTGCGCTCTGCGCTCGGCGAGCTTCTCGCTCAAGGGTTTGGTCGATAGTCCAGTTGTCACGGTATAGCTCTCCTCGCAGCCTGATAGGCTTGTCTTCGCCATGAGGCCGCACGCTCACATAGTCCTTGCTGGCCCGCGTAATCTCGCCGATGTCGGCCAGCTCTTGCCGTACCTCTTTGGCGTTCGTCACCAATCCGTCAGCGGCCAGCTGCTCGATATGCTCGGTAATCTCAGCGCGGGTCTTGGGGTGCCTGTCGGGCCGGCTCCGGTGGGATTCGTGGCCCAGCTGGACGTGCCGGAAGCGCTCAGGGTCGTCTGGGCGCGCCCAGCCCTGTGAGTGGTTCCAGTAGTCGCGCAGCGGGTCGAATGTTTTTTCGTGGCCCGGTGGGGCGATGTTCAGCGCCTTGCCCGTCGACAGCTCAACACGGGCGGTCAACGTGTGAATATGAGCCGTTCCTTCTTGCTCTCTGTGCAGAACCGCGCATGTCGCGTACTGGTCGGGATCGAGGCCGGCAAATGCGGTGCGCTCAAAATCCTGCACGACCTGGTTGATCTGTTCAGAAGTCGGGTTGTCCTCCGGCGACCAGGCGATAACGCCAGACGTATAACGCCACTGGTGCGCGCTGGCGTCGGCGACCTCAGCCACCAAATGCGGGTCGCCACTCAATACCGTCACCTCGGCGCGTTCCTCACCGTTATGGTCACGTTCTCCTAACAGGTAGTTGACGGCACCGCGAGCGCTGCCCTGACCGTGAGCGAGAAACTTGATATGCACGGCTATACCTCCGTGCCGGCGTCGGCTGGATCGTAGCGCGGCAGCTCGGCAAGTCGGTGCAGCTCGCGTTGCATAGCGGCCAGCTCGGCAAGCAGTCGGGTATGGTCAGTAGGCGACAAGCCGACGCCATTCAGAACGCGAGCAATCTGATTGATATTGCTACCGATAGCGGCCAGCTGCCGCAAAAGCATGGGGTCAGCGGTCAGTGTCCGCAGCCGTCGTGGCTGTCGGCGCAGCCCAGTTTGTACTGCGTCGGCACCGTCAACACGCTGCCGCAGCCAGTCGCTAAGTGACTTGTCAGCAGCCTTGGCAGCCTGCCGCCAATGGGTGGCAGTATCGTCGGGCAGTCGCAGCGTTACACGCTGGGAAAGCTGTCGACGGCTAGGTTGGTCAGGCATGGCCATGCCTCCGGGGCTAGGGTTTGGGGATTGAAGGGGCAGCGCCCCTCACCAGCCCCTGTCGGCAAAGAGCGCAGCGATTTTGTCAGACAGGGTAGGCTGGCTTAAGATCTAAAGCTGACTCTCATAATAACATTTTTCTCGACTGTGATGTGTTAAGTCTGGCCGCGCCGCTTCCTGACCCTGCCCTGCAACCGCTTCCAATCTTCTGACGGCACATACTGCTCTGCCCAGCGCAGCAGCAGTTCTGCCAGTCGCCAGTCCGGAATATCGTCAGGGTAGGCCGTAGTATCGTGTGCAATACCCACTAAATCGAGCCGTGCGGCCCGCTGAGCGCTTTTATCGCTAAACGAATAGTCCAGCAGCACTGCCAACCACAACGTCGCCTCGGTGGCCTGTATGGCTCTGGGGCGAGGCATTACAAATCACCTTGTTGGCGTGGCTCCAAAAACGCATCAATCCCTTCCCGCAAGCAAGCGGCTTGCCCAACGGCCCACCCATCGAGCCAGGCGTCACGCTGCGCCGTTTTAACCTCATATGGGCAGGTCGAGCGACCATGGCCAAGCGGCTGATCTGCTAAATACCAGGCAACGGCGTTATGGAGTCCCGCGTGCCATTCGGGGCTGCGATCCTTCCCCCAGCCTGTGGTGGCGATCATGGCGGCGGCTTCGTCGTGGTGACACTGTTCAATCATGGTGCCTGGTTTCCAT
>Ga0207888_100297_pt1 | contig 22406 bp, 25 predicted proteins | sample LinPmetageLP43_FD_184055 | JGI IMG/M metagenome (GOLD analysis project Ga0207888, IMG submission 184055) | Marine viral communities from the Pacific Ocean - LP-43 (SPAdes) | ecosystem: Environmental > Aquatic > Marine > Oceanic | place: Pacific Ocean | collected 2010-08-27 | reverse complement strand
GCATGATTGAAGAAAAACGGTTCTGCTCCCAATCTAAACGCCTGAATAAAAATGGTCATAAATACCGCCAGTTTATAGCACCCGGAATAAGCACCCATAATGTCTTTGTCTAGCATATCACCCAGCATCAATTTATCTAAGTTCTCATTGACTACAAATGCAAGACCCGCAACAAGAACCGGCCAGCCGTACTGCCAGAGTTCACCAAAGAGTTTTCGGTCAAAAACCAGTTTGATTTTAAAGAAGTCTGGAGCGATCAATAAAAAAGTTACCGCACTTGCAGCAAGATTTGCGATAAAAACGTAGGTAAGTAATTCCCTTGAGTCGTACCAGCTGAAATTTAAATTAAAGTGTGGTATTGCCCAAAGCAAAACCACATTGAGCAAAACATATATTGCCAAATTGACCAATTTAATACCCGCAAACTTTAAGGCTTTGCCTTTTGCTCTCAGATAGGCAAAAGGAGCGACAACCAGCGCATCAAGTATTACAACCCCTACTAGATATGCAAAATACGATGAAGGGAGCTCTAAAGCTTCTGTAATAGGTGCTCTCAACAACCAAAGAATTCCAAGAGCGAAAAGTGTAGTTGTGGTAAGTGCAATTAAAACCGTACTGTAAACACGTTGTTTATCTTCATAGTTTGAAAAGAACCGAAAAAATGCAGTTTCCATCCCATAGGTGAGCAATACGTTAAGAAAAGCAGCTCCAATATAAAAAGAAGTTATACCTGCATAACCGGTCGTGTCCACTTTATCGGTATGCAAATAAACCAGGAATATATTCATAATACGCGGCAGTATAGTTGCCAGACCATAGACCGCTGTATCTTTTACAAAACGTTTCAGTACACTCAAAAAAAAGGGATTTAAATAGTTCTAAAAGGAGTTATATTAATTCAGCAGAAGTTGTTTACACCTTACTGTTATGGGTTAAGCTCAAGTATGGTGAAAAAAGTTTTATCCTTTACTTGATAATTCAATAAGGCTTGATTTTCTGAAATTTTATAAGGTGGTTTAACAGGCACTTGAGGTAAGGGATTATTAGCTTCCTGTGCTCTATCAGCAGAAAGAACACGATCTTCTGAGTTTACTTTAGCATTTGAAAATGTAGCATAATAAGTAGCTCTACTATCCCAAAGAACGCGTGATTTTTTATTCTGAAAATATAGGTCTTTAAAAACTACATCAGCAGGTAATTCTGAAACATCAAAAACAACCTGAACTTTATCAGGCTTCTCAGCTTTTGTTTGTGTTTTATCGACTTTAAATGGAGGGTTCTTCACTAATTCGCTACTACCTCCACAAGAGATATTTAGAATCAAAAGAAGGAAAAAAGATGCTCTGTAAATCATATATACTTTTATATAACAAACGCTTTATAGGGAATCCGATTGTACGGGTTAATACTAAATAATCTTAGTTATGCAATATTGATAATCGAGTAAATCAAAAAAAGCCTTGCAATTGCAAGGCTTTAAGATATGAAATAAAATAGTTTCTAATTATTTAATGCTTCTGCACCACCTACGATCTCAAGGATTTCATTGGTAATCGCAGCCTGACGTGCTTTGTTGTAAGTCAACTTAAGCTGATTTCTCAACTCGGTAGCATTATCAGTTGCTTTGTGCATAGCAGTCATACGCGCACCATGCTCACTAGCAACAGAATCTCTGATTCCTTTAAAAAATTGTGTTTTTAACGCTTTAGGAATAAGCTGCTTAACTATCTCTTCTTTAGAAGGCTCAAAAATATAGTCTGAAGTATTTTCAGGTGTTACATCTTCAAATTGCTCTTTTAAAGGAACAATAGGTAGAAATTGCTCACGAGTTACAATCTGTGTTGCTGCATTTTTAAATGAGTTGTAAAGCAATTCTACTTTATCGTAAGTACCTTCAACAAAAAGGTTCATAACACGTTCTGCAATTTCCTCTACGTTTTCAAAAGTCAAATCATCAAAAATCACAGTGTCGTTAAAAACAACCGTATGTGTTTTTTTAAGAATATCATTTGCTTTTTTTCCCAAGGTTAGAAAGTGAACTTCTTTACCTGCATAGACATTAGCTGCAATGTTCTTAGCTTCTTTAACAATGTTAGAGTTAAAAGCTCCTGCAAGACCTCTGTTAGAAGAGATCGCTACTACAAGTACTTTTTCTACAGGTCGTTCTTCTGCAAAACGGCTCCCGCTATCCCCTTCCATCGAAGCGCTAAGATTTTGAAGTAACTCGGTCAATTTATCAGAATACGGGCGCATAGCTGTAATAGCATCCTGAGCCTTCTTCAATTTTGCAGCAGACACCATTTTCATAGCACTGGTGATCTGCATCGTAGAAGATACTGATGAAATTCGGTTACGTATTTCCTTTAAATTTGCCATTTTTTTTAATTCAAAATGTTGAATTTGGAATTATGAATTTTTGATTATACTAACCAATAACTTTATTAACTCCTCACAATTTCCCGGAAGCTCTTGTGGAACACTAGCTATCCCGGTGTGTTCTATAATTTGCATCCAATATTGAGTTTCTTCTGCTTCTTTTAAAGCGATACCCAACTTATTTTTAAAATCTTTAGTGCTAACAGCTCTTTGAGATTCCCTTATATTAGCTCCAATACTTGTTCCTGATTTTAAAAGCTGACCTCCTATTTCATAGAATCCATTTGATTTCAACGATTGTGTATAAATAACTATATCACAAGCAAAATGAAATGACTTATCAACAATTGCATTATTTCGAGGAACATATGCCATCTTAATTCTCCATTCAGAATTAAGAATTACTTCTTATATCGAGAAGCAAGGTCATTTGCAACAGTAGTCAGCGTATCGATAACTTCGTCTGTTAATTTACCTGCTTTTAAAGTATCTAAAACGTCTCTGTGCTTAGCATTCAAGAATTCAAGATAGTCTGTCTCAAATGCTTTTACTTTATCGATAGGCACATTACGCAATAAGTTCTTTGAACCTGCATAAATAATAGCAATCTGATCTTCTACGGTGTATGGTGTATTCTCAGCTTGCTTTAAGATCTCTACGTTACGTTTCCCTTTTTCAATTACGCTTAAAGTAGCAGCATCAAGGTCTGAACCAAACTTAGCAAAAGCTTCTAATTCTCGGAAAGCAGCCTGGTCTAATTTAAGAGTACCAGAAACTTTCTTCATAGATTTAATCTGTGCTGATCCACCTACACGTGATACCGAAATACCTACATTAATCGCGGGACGTACACCTGAGTTAAACAAGTCACCATCTAAGAAAATCTGACCATCAGTAATCGAAATTACGTTAGTAGGGATATACGCAGAAACGTCACCTGCTTGTGTCTCAATGATAGGAAGTGCAGTTAATGAACCACCACCTTTTACGATAGGTTTTAAACTATCAGGAAGATCATTCATGTTTTTTGCAATATCATCATCTGCAATAACTTTTGCAGCACGCTCTAATAAACGAGAGTGTAAGAAGAAAACATCACCAGGATATGCTTCACGACCGGGTGGACGACGTAATAAAAGTGATACCTCACGATATGCAACCGCTTGCTTAGATAAATCATCATAGATGATCAAAGCAGGACGACCTGTATCTCTAAAGTACTCACCAATTGCAGCACCTGCAAAAGGAGCATATACCTGCATAGGAGCAGGATCTGATGCATTTGCAGCTACAATAGTAGTATATGCTAAAGCTCCCTTTTCTTCAAGAACGTTAGCAATACCTGCAACGGTAGAAGCTTTCTGACCTACAGCAACATAGATACAGTAAACAGGCTCACCTGCATCATAAAATTCTTTTTGATTTAAAATGGTATCGATACAAACGGTAGTCTTACCAGTCTGACGGTCACCAATAACTAGCTCACGCTGACCACGACCTACCGGGATCATTGCATCAATAGATTTGATACCTGTTTGAAGCGGCTCATTTACCGGCTGACGATAGATTACACCAGGGGCTTTACGCTCTAATGGCATCTCATATGTCTCTCCTTGTATAGCACCTTTACCGTCTATAGGCTGACCTAGCGTGTTTACTACACGACCTACAATACCTTCACCTACATTAATAGAAGCAATACGTTGTGTACGTTTTACTGTAGCACCTTCTTTTACTTCTTTAGAAGGACCTAAGAGTACAACCCCTACGTTATCTTCTTCTAAGTTCAATACAATACCTTCAAGACCTCCGTCAAATGATACGAGTTCTCCGTATTGTGCGTTAGAAAGACCATAAACACGGGCAATACCATCACCTACGGTGAGTACTGTTCCTACCTCATCTAATGAAGCTGATGCTTCAAAGCCTGAAAGTTGTTTCTTTAAAATTGTTGAAACTTCAGCTGGTTTTACTTCTGCCATTTTGTTTGATATCTAAGTAAGCTTTGATACAACTCAAAGCTAAGTTGTAATTATAAACGTTTACTAAATTCTTTTTGTACGCTTGCCAGTTGATTATCTATACTTGCATCGTACTGTACATCTCCTACACGAAGAATAAACCCACCTATAATGCTGGAATCTATGTGATGTTCTAAGGTTACTTCGGTACTGTTTGTAAGCTCTTTTACTTTAGCCAAAACTTTAGATTCTAAACTAGAATCAAGTTCTACAGCTGTTGTAACGTGAGCTACTATAATTCCTTTAGACGCATTGTAAAGGTCTAAATAACTTTTTGCTACCTGACCTAAAAGAGAGGTACGCTTTTTATCTACTAAAAGTTCGATTAAGCCTAAAGTGCTGGGATCATATCCTGCAAAAATAGCGTTTAGAGAAGCTCTTTTATCTTCAGCTTTAATAACCGGACTCTTAAGCACACTGCGTAATTCTTTACTAGCACTTAGTGTCGCATCAATAGATTTCATATTACCAAAAACAACTTCTTCAGTACCTTTATCTTTGGCCTGATCTAGAATTGCTTTTGCATAACGTATTGCTGCTCTTGAAGACATGAACTGCTGGTTTTATTAGTTAAGGGTAGCGTCTTGCAGCATTTTTTCTACATACTGCATTTGTTTTTTCTTATCAGAAAGTTCGTCTTTAACCACTTTTTCAGCAATCTCTAAAGACAATTCTGCTACCTGACTTTTAAGTTCTGCCACAGCTGCACGTTTTTCTGCAGCGATAGCTTCCTGAGCCTGAGTAATGATTTTATCAGCTTGTGATTTTGCATCATCTTCAGCTTCTGAGATCATCTTTGTTCTGATCTCACGAGCTTCTTTTAACATAGCATCACGCTCAATACGTGCTTCTTGCAAAGCTTTCTCGTTATCTGCCTGAAGATTTTTCATCTCCAAACGCGCTTTTTCTGCAGCTTCTAATGCTCCTTGAATACCTTGCTCACGCTCATCAAGTGAGTTTAAAATAGGTTTCCAGGCGAACTTCTTCATCAATAAGATGAGGATTAATAAAATAACAGCTTGCATAACAAACAAGCCCGGAGAAAAATCATTTAATAATTGATCCATCTTTAATTTAATGTTTTAAATAAAACAACTCCTGTAACCAACCGTTACAGGAATTGCTTAGTTGTTTAAGCTATGATTATTTACCTAAGATCAACGCACCGAAAGCAAGACCTTCTAAAAGTGCACCAATGATAATCATCGCAGTTTGAATCTTACCAGCCGCTTCAGGTTGACGCGCGATACCTTCCATCGCTTTACCACCGATTTGTCCTAGTCCGATACCTCCACCGATAACGATTAATCCAGCTCCAATTAAATTGTACATAACAATTGATTTAAAAATTAAACAAACTCTTCTCTTACATCCTCTACATCATCTATCTCGTGACCCGCTGCGTCATGCTCATGGTGATGATCGTGTTCTGCCACGGCCATCCCGATGAACAATGCAGATAGCATCGTAAAGATGAATGCTTGCAAGAATGCAACTAATATTTCAATAACCGAGATGAACAAGGTAAGAACCAGAGATAATCCTGTAGAACCTACAGCGCCAAACTGGGCTTTTAATGTAATCATTAAGGCAATTAATCCCATTACCACCACGTGACCTGCGGTGATGTTTGCGAACAAACGAATAAGAAGGGAAAAAGGCTTGGTTAACATACCTAAAACTTCGATAGGTATTAAAATGATTTTCATAATTACGGGCACATCTGGCATCCAGAAAATGTGTTTCCAGTAATCTTTGTTACCGCTAAATTGTACTATAAAAAATGTAAATAATGCTAAACAAACTGTTACTGCTATTTGACCGGTAATATTGAAACCAAATGGCGTCATCCCTAATAGGTTAGAAACCCAAATAAAGAAAAATACCGTGAGCAAGAAGCCCATATACTTACGGTATTTATGTTCCCCAATGTTAGGACGCGCAATCTCATCGCGCACATAAATAACCAAAGGCTCTAATATACGACCAAATCCAGTTGGTATTTTTTTCTTTTTGTATTGCTTTCCTAAAGAAGCGAACCAGAAAATCAATAGTAAACCAACTACCAGAATACCCAATACGCTCTTTGTAATTGATAGATCAAAAGGCTTGTGTGCATTTTCAGGATGGTGATCTTCTCCCATCACAATTGCATCTGCTCCTTCTTCTAATTCATAAATTTTATCGTGAAGATTAACAAAACGGCTTCCGCCCTTTTTTACTACTACTTCCCCATCAATATCGTGATGAAATTCTGAAGACATAAAAGCTACAGGACCATTACTTGCCCATAAAATTATTGGCAGTGAAAAACCCACACTATGACGCTCCCCATCGCTTCCCTGATAAGAGAACAAGTGAAAATCGTGAGAATCCTTTAAGTGATGATTAGTGTAATCGGTAATTTCCTGTTGTGTATTAACAGGTCCTTCGTCATTGGCTTCCGCGACACTATGCTCTTGTGCATTTATCAGTGATCCACACAATAGAAAACTGATAACAGCTAGAAAATGAATGGGTAAAGAAGTTATCTTCATTATAGTTTTTTAAAAAATCAGGCTTGCTAAAATTTGGTGCAAAACTAAACATTTTATTCACAAATGCACCTTTTTTATCAAGAAATAGACTTAAGAATGTTTTTTTAAGATTTTAACAATTACCAAGACCTCATAAATTAAGAATATAAATATGGGTATCAGCATACTAAGGCGTTCCATTCTCGTAAAAACTGTATCTGAAAAAAGTAGATTCTTAAAAATTAACGCCAGTAAAAAGAGTTTTGCAAAAATGGAAAACAAAAACATAAATCCCAGCTTATCGTGAAGCTCCGGAAGCAACTCAGGAAGCGTTATAAATGTTAGGCATATGATTAAACTACTAATCGCTCCAAAAAGATAAAAGTTGAGCAAATTATAAGGCAATTCTATATCAAGCAGGTCTAAAACACCCAGATGTAAAAAATAAAAAACAACACCTAAAGCCACGATAATCAAGGCAGCTGTTGTTAATGGTTTTGTAAGATTCATGAATTAAGGCTTTTTACGGCACGTATGATGACATACATAGACAAGAAAACAGCTATTAGTGACACGACAGGCTCTAAAAATGTGGTTTCAAATTTACGGTCTAACCAGGCTCCAAAAAGATTACCCAGATAAATGGTTACACCCATCTGTATAGCTATGGTCGAAAATTTTGCCCAGCTCTTAAGCGGACTTTCCGGCTTCTTTTCTGACATCGTTGTTGCTTAGATTTTTTACGCCGTTACCCATATTACAGCTCGCATTAAAGTCGGCACCCGGCTCTATCGCTAACCTACCCGTAGCAACATCACCTTTTACTACAGCAGATGCTCTCAAATTTAATAAACCCTCGACATTGAGGTTGCCATCTACAGTACCTTCAAGATCAGCTTCTTTACAAATCAATGTTCCCTTCAGGAGACCATTTTTACCAATTACTACTTTGCCGGTACTTTCAATTTTTCCTTCGAGTTTGCCGTCTATTCTAAAGTCACCTTCAGATTTAATTTCACCTACAATAGACGTCCCTTCACTGATTCTGTTTTGTTTGTTTCCTCCTTCCGGAAGTTTTGCAGATCTGTCTTTTCTCATTGTTCTGATTCTAAATTTTGATATGCATCTATATTTTTATGCAGCTGTATAATTCTGTAGTTTGCAGAACTTATCACAACCGGCTCTTGCTCTTCTTTTCGCGCTAGCAATTTTGCTTCTATCAACCGTTCCTTAAAATATAAGGCTTCGACTTTAGACTTAAAACCGTGAATGGTCAGAAAACTAATCTCACTGTTGTAAACATCTTGAGAAACGCTTATATCACCTAGATTATTTTTTGTTAAATAACTACTTATAGAATCGCGTGTTTTACCAATTGAATCGCGCTGATTGGCTTTAAACTCATACAATAACTTGTAGTTTTTAGCTTCGGTATCAGCTACAAAATTTTTGCTCTTCAATTGAGGTAAAGCTTTATCTAAAAGCTCTTTTGCTTTTTTACCTTCTTCTTGATTGGGGTAATTGAGTGCTACATAATTTAAAGCATCCTCATAAGCCTCATAACCTTGATAACGGCCTATCGCAGTTGCTTTTAGCAGCTCAAATTTTGGAATAAAAGCATCTCCTGCAAACTCATCTATATAGCTGTCTGCCTTTGATATCACATCAGCGTACTGCTGATTTTCAAAACTCTGGTACAATTTGTTATACAACACTTCAGGACTATCTTCATCCTGACTTAAAGCCTCATTAGGATTTCTAATTATACTGGCATAACGTGTATCTGCATAATTCTGAAGGATATCAAACTTGTATTTATCACTGTTGAAAGCATCTCCCTGCGCTTCATAAAGTTGATACAAATTGTATTTAGCCGGAAGCACTAAACGCTCTTCAGGGTCATTAAGTAATAAACGCTCTAAACGATCTATTGCTAAAATAGGTTCTCTCAATTTTTCTTTATAAATCAAACCAAGCTGATAATAAGCAAAATTACGCTCCGTACTAATACTGTCTATTATAGGTTTTTCTGAAGGAATTTTACTAATATAATTGTCTGCATTATACAAACCGTTCTCTGCTGTCTCAAGCAAATCTTCTTCTCCGGCAATCTCATTTTGCTCCAATGCGCTTGCCTGCTTATCAGAAAATCTCCAGTTGTCTTCGTTAGGGCGGTTTCCCCAGCGGGTTTTAAAATCAAGTTTACCCTGAGCTATTTGCACCGGACTATAAAAATAAAATCCGCTTGCAGATGGTGGACTGTTATTGTTATCTGCCACAAAAAATTCGTTGTTAGCCAAAGTAGCTTCAGCAACCTCAGCTGCGATAGAATCTTTTGCTTTTTGCTCTTTTAACTTTGCTATATAACCTTCAAAATAGGCTAAACGATCAGCATCATTCATCTTAACAAGATTTAAAATACTGTCGTTGCGGGTAGCGAGACCTTCATAGAGAATCACGTCGCTAAGATTTTCACGCTTTTTATTGATACTGCGATATTCACGCGTTTTTTCAGGTACAAAAGCAAGCGTACTATCGTAGTAAGCTCCTGCTGTAATATATTCTGAATTATTAAAATTAAGATCTCCCAGACTTAAATAATTACGTGACGTGAGGTATTTGTCTTCGCCTTGAGAAGCGATCGATTTGTTGTAATACGCAACTGCGGAATCTTCACGCCCTACATTGCGGTAAAATTCTGCAAATTGATTCTGAATGATATCTAAATAGGGGCGGTTCTCGCGGTTTTCTTCTAAAGCTGTAAGCAATTCAAAAAGTTGTTCCTGATCCTGAGTTTCGTAGTCAAAATTCCGGATTTTATTGATGTAGGCATTAATCATATACCGGCGTGGTGAACGACGGTTCAAATCGATTACTTTATCATAATTTGCATTGGCCAATTGGTTCTGACCTATCACGTCATACAATTGCCCTTTTATAAAATAATATCTACCTTTTTCTTCACTCTTACGGGTAAGATAAGCGGCTTTTTCAATATAAACCAATGCGCTATCCAGGCGATCTTCATAAATATACCCTTGTGCCAACATCGCTGAAGCATCAGCAAAATCCTGACGATCTAACGCGTCTTCTTCTTCAAGAAGTTTGTGCAAGCTTTCTATTGCAATTTTGGTTTTCTCTAAACGTAAATTGGTTTTTGCCTTCCAAATTTTGGCTTGTGCAATAGTGTTACTCGCAGGATAATACGCTAAGATATAGTTGAAAGCTTCCAGAGCGCGCACAAAGCGCAAATCGTAATAACGGGATTTACCAAGTAGCATAAAAGCCTCATCTATTTGAGGATTCCGCTCGGTGCCGTTAATTTCCATACTGTGTTTTTGTATGGCTTTAATAGCTTTTTCTTCAGAACGTTCAAAACTGGGATCTTTAGCTTCTCCCGGTAGAGGAATAAAATCTGGTGAATCTAAACGCTCAATGGGTAAAATAGCCCAGAAATTATCTTGATAACCATTAATAAGTGCATCACGACCTTCCTCAAAGGCTTGCCGCCCGTTAAAAAGTATGTTATACTCAGCCGTTATCGCGTGAAAATTACGCGACAAAAACTTGTCTTTCTTGCGGGAGCACCCCACAAGAACAGCCAGTATCATTAGAAAAACGAGTAATTTTTGTACCAGAGTTTGCAAATCGTTTTAGAGTATATAGCAATAACTGCAAAGTAGCAAAATTAGTATGAAGGGGTTAAAAAGACGTTAAAATAATTCATTTCATTTTAATCGTTTTTGCTAATCATAAAAAAAGCCCGGCATTAAATACCAGACTTTTTGAAATAATTGAATCTTTTGCTTATAATTTAATTCCGACACCAACACCTATTAACCAGGGGTTTATGTCTACATCAGCATTTACAGTAGCATTTAATGCAGTTGTTGCATTTACTGTAGCATCTGTTTGTAAAAAGAGCTTTTTGACATCGAGGTTGATAAACCATTTATCACTAATCATATAATCAATACCTACCTGAGCCGCATAACCTAAACTATTATCATAATCTACGTCATCAATTACAGAACCAGACTTTGAACTGTAAAAAATAGTGTAGTTAAGACCTGCACCTACATAAGGTTTAAAATTACCCAACTCGGTAACGTGGTATTGAAATGTTAATGTAGGCGGTAATAACCATACACTGCCTAAATCAACATCACCCGCTGCTGTATGTACCGCTTTGACATCGTGCTTTGTAGTTCCTAAAATCAATTCTAAAGACCAGTTCTTTGTGAAATAATACGAAATATCTAATTCTGGAATAAAGGAAGTGGAAATATCTGTACCACCACCAATTACTTCTATTGAAGCGCTCTCATCTGGAGCAACTAAAACACCCCGTACTCTAAACTGCCATGGATTGTCTAAACCATCTGCTTTTGTCTCTTGAGCTTGAATTCCTAACACACCAAATAGTGCGGTAAGACCTGTTAAAATTATTTTTTTCATCTGTTTTTATGTTTAAAAGTTGCCCAAAATTATTGAGAACATTTAACCTAAAAACTGATAAAAATCAGTTGAAAAATCAGCTTTTATATTTCATTGACACCTAAACTCTCCTTACTAAAATAAGCTTCCAGCTCTTTAAGTGTAGCCTCAGAAGTTTTGATGTCGTTTACCACGCTTCCTTTTTCAAGTACTACGATGCGCTCGCAGACATCTGTAACGTGCATCAGGTCATGACTAGAAACCAAAACCGTAACTCCGGTTTCTGATGCTAGTTTTTTGATGATTCCTTTTAAACGAATTTGTGTGGTAGGATCCAAATTTGCAAAAGGTTCGTCTAGAATCACAACTTCCGGATTCCCGATTAGTGTTGCTACGATACCCACTTTCTTCATATTTCCTTTAGAAAGATCGCGTAGGTATTTGCGTTTTCCTAAAATCTCATCATTAAAGAAATCTTCAAAACCAGCAAGTAGTTTGTCTACGTCAGCTTTATTTTGACCGCGTAGTTCACCAATAAAATAAAAATATTCTTCCGCAGTGAGATAGCCTATTAAGAAGCTTTCATCAATAAAAGATGCCGTGTGCGATTTCCAGGCTTCGCTTTCATTCACTTTAGCTTCTCCGTTTTGAATATATCCGGTAGTAGGTTGGATCAAATCGAGCAAAGCACTAAACAATGTGGTTTTACCTGCACCATTATTTCCTACCAAGCCAAAGGATTCTCCTTTAGGAATATGAAGTTCGTCTATTTTTAAAACGGTCACACCGTTGTAGGTTTTTGATAAGTCGTGTATATGTATCATAATTTTAGTTTTTATAGTTCCCTTCCCTTGGGGAAGGGTTAGGGATGGGACATTAGTTTTTCTGTTTGTAAGCGGCTATGGTTTTATACTTTTCGGCTTTATAAATACCAATGATTTTTTTGAACATAAAATCTCTAAATGCAAAACCGGCAACTCCGGCTAAAGCTACTAATGCATAACCAAATACAGGTCCTAGTGTAAAATGCCCAATCGCGTACAAAGCTATTGGCAACAACAGCTTAGGCATCGTGATCAATAACGTTTTTACATTGAAAGACGAACTATCACCAAAGGCTTTTTTATTACTCGTTAGATCAATTGGAGTTTTAATATACGCACCACCCCAAAGCACCACGTGACCGTTAACACCCATATTGTAAATTCCGCCAACGAATACCGCGGCGTAAGCTTCCCAACCAAAATACAAATAGCCCAAACCTAAAATGGTAGAAATCCCAGCAGCAATAACAACCAGCATCCATTTTGACTTTAAATATTCTTCATAACTGATGTTTTGAGTCATCATTAGCGGGTAGTAAGAACTGTCCCAGCTGGGAACAAACTGCCCAAAACTGAATAAGAAACCACCGGTGACAAATATCCCGGCAAAAATCTTCATAAACGGATTATCGTAGCTTTCTATTCCGCCGGTAAAAAAGAGCAATCCGTAGAATAAGAACACAACACTCATAATCACTGTGGTTTTAGAGCGTTTATTGCGTTTAATCAGCTTGATATCATTTTTAAGAAAAAGCGCAGTTTTTCCGAAGCGGTCTAACCAATCTAAATTTTCTGTAGTTGCTTCTTTTGCTTTAGCAGACAAGCCTTGGTCAAGATATAGGCGTTTTAAGAAATACGCGTGTGCTACTTTATACAATACAAGCGCAAGCACAACAGGAATGGCAAACATCCATAACTGCTCAAATAAACCTTGAAAATAAGCTCCTGTATAAGGTGTAACGTCAAAAATACCGTAATACTGCAAAGCGCCAATTCCAATAATTACTGATGCCAGACCAATAACAAGCGGCATCGCATCATTGAGAAAAACGTTGATAAAATTATTGATGTAGATCATTGCCAGCATTCCCAGATGCCAAGTAATTACATGAACAGGGTCATAGCCTTGACCAATTAAAACCACACTAAAAGGAATAAAGAAAAATGCGTGTACGATATTAAAAAACGAGAGCATGGTTTTGCCCAAAGCAAAATCAACAATTTTAGCCTTTTTAAAAGGCAACAACAGCAAGGGCTTGATGTTGACAACCGGCATTTTTTGAAGCATATATTTTATCACAAGATCCAGAACCACATAATAGATCATAAATCGGTTTATGGTTTCTAGTGGTTCAAGTCCGGCTTTTTCCAGTCCAAAATAAGCACCTACTCCGGCAAGCGTAAAAATCCCTATAAAATAAAGCGCACCCAGCGCCATAAAGATTTTTAAAACCAGATTGGTTTGAAAAGCAGCAGACCTAAAAAAGCTCTTCCATTCCAGATTGATAAAGTGTTTAATCATCTATTTTGTTTTTTTAGGATTTTTAGTTAATGCATTAGTGCATAAATTATAAAAATGTTACGCCTCAAAACCGTCTTGCTTTGTATTTTTGCCAAAATTTTTAAGCAATGAGCGATTTTCACGCACTTACTATACAAGATATTACACGCGAGACCGAGCAAGCCGTAAGCATTACTTTTGGTGTTCCAGACGCGTTAAAAAAAACCTATTCGTTTAAAGCCGGTCAATACATCACGATAAAAACAACTATTGACGGCAAAGAAGTTCGTCGTGCTTATTCCTTATGTTCTACTCCGCAAAGCGGAAATTTAAAAGTAGCCGTAAAAGAAGTTGAAGGCGGAACCTTTTCTGTACTCGCAAACAACAAATTAACCGTAGGTCAATCTCTAGAAGTGCATCCACCAGAAGGAAAATTTATTGTTGAGCCTAACGGTAAGAATGCTAAAGATTATGCTGCATTTGCTGCAGGAAGCGGTATTACTCCGGTACTTTCAATAGTAAAAACAATTTTAGAAGAAGAACCTAAAAGTAGATTTGTTCTCGCTTACGGAAACCGTACAGTTGAAGAAACCATCTTTCACAAAGAACTTCTGGAGTTGCAATTACAATATCCCGATCGCTTGTTTATTGAGTTTATCTACAGCCGTAAACAAGAGACTGATGCGCACTTTGGAAGAATAGAAAAAGCAACGGTTAATTTTATATTGAAGAATAAATTTAAATCTCACGATTTTGACCAGTTCTTTTTATGCGGACCAGAAGAAATGATAAATGGAGTTCGTGGAGTTCTACAAGAAAATGAGATTCCTAAAGAAAATGTGAAGTTTGAACTTTTTACCTCTTCTGATGATGGTGAAGAGATCGCCGAAGCTTTAGACGGTCAAACGAATTTAAAAATCATTTGTGACGATGAAGAGTTTGAGTTGGTTATTCCACAGAATAAAATAATTTTAGACGCCGCTCTTGATAATGATATTGATGCGCCACACTCGTGCCAGGGAGGTATTTGCAGCAGCTGTATTGCTCGCGTTACCGAAGGAACAGCCGTGATGCGTAAAAATCAGATTCTAACTGATGATGAAGTTGAAGAAGGATTGATTTTAACTTGCCAGGCACTGGCTACCTCAACAAATCTGGTTGTTGACTTTGATGATATTTAAAGCCCCCTAATCCCCAAAGGGGGAATTTGAAAAAGACCTCAAAAGTTTAAACTTTTGAGGTCTTTTACTTAGTTAGAACTTATCCGCTATATTTTACCATCACCTTGCTTATGGGAGTAAACTCAAGTTCTCCTCCTTCTAATTTTAGAAGCATATCGTTCATCATTGATTTATAGTTTTCCGAAAACTCGAATCTATTTTTGGAATTTTTATCAGACATAATTTGAGAATTTAAACAAACCGTTTAATAATTTTTATCACTGGTTCTATAGCTTTACTATGCTCTATGGTGGGACCGGCAACCCAAACGGTTTTATAGGTAGCTTCGGTAGCGGCTTTAGTCACCATATTGGTTCCTTTTAAAAAACGCAGCATTTTCACGTATTTCTTGAGCCATTTATTTTTATTCAAAAGCTTTTCTAGCCATGTTTGCTCGGTGCCTATTTCTTGCACATAAGGTGTATTAATAACCGTACACGGCGTTCCGCTAATCTTTTGGGTTAGTACGATATCATTAGCTCCATACTGCACACAGGCCTCCTTATATTCATTAGAAACACCTGCTTCTTCTGAAGCAATAAACGGACTCCCAATACTCACGCCAACTGCACCAAATTTTAGCTTCTCTTCCAGCTCTGCTTTAGTCCCCACACCACCTGCAGAAATCACCGGTATACTAAGAGCTTGATTCAATTCTTCAATTAAATTTTGAGGTGAAAGGCTTCCGCGATGACCGCCGGCCTCATTGTTAACAGCAATCACTGCATCACAACCTAAGCTTTCTACTTTTTTTGCCTGCTCTAAATTTACCACATCACAAAACACAAGAATTCCTTTTTTGTGTGCCTCTTCAATCACTTGTTTTGGGTTTCCTAAGGAAGTAATAAAAAAGTCACAACCCAACTCACAGCAAACAGCGAGTTGCTCTGGAAACTTAAGGTTTGATTTATTTACAATAAGATTAAAACCAAACGCACCGTTCTCCGTTTTTGAAGTCTTTAAGTCTATTATTGCCTCTTGTAATTCAGGTATTGTGCGGTAATTTAAAGCTGGGATACAGCCGGCAATCCCGGCATACATGGCGGCTTTTACCATCGCTACATTAGAAACCAAAAACATAGGTGCCATAATGATGGGATGCTCAATTTGTAAGAGTTGCGTAAGCGGAGTTTTCATAACACAAAAATTAGAAAAGGAAGATACCTAAACTTTTTTGTGTTTCTGGCACTATTAACAGTGGTAAAAGTCTAATCTAAAATTTGAATGAGGCGGTTGAAAATGGTTTTAGGCTTAATACTTTGCATTACTTTATCATAACCTTCCGGGACTTTATTTCCATAGGCTGAAGTAGGAATCGCAGGATATTCTTCACGATCTGCTTTAAGCTGATTTTCTTCTGGTTGCATATACGGCGCAAAACCTAAATAAGGGTGTGTCACGCCCCAAAGTGTTACCGTAGGAACACCAAAAAGTGCTGCCATATGACCATTGCCACTATCCATAGCCAGCATAGCATCTAAATGTGAAATGAGCGCAAGTTCTTCTGCAAATGAAAACTTACCGGCTACATTAACCACATTCTTATATTTCGACTCAAAAGCATTCAGCAATTGCTGCTCTTTGGCTCCACCGCCAAAAAGAATGATCTTATACTTTTTAGAAGCCAGATCAGCCAGTAAGACATCTAATAATTCCAGCGGATATTTTTTACCATCGTGTGCTGCAAAAGGAGCTATTCCCAGCCATTTAAAGGGTTCGTTTCCCAATGCCTGAGAAACAGTATTGCTTAATTTTTGCTTCGGTAACACCTCTTCTCCTTTGAGATCAACAGGGAAACCCAATTCTTCAAAAACATCTGCATAACGCTGATGTGTACTTTTAAGAGGCTTAAAGACTTTATTAGTTTCTTGAGTTAGCGCTTTCTTTTCAGCTCTGCCCTTATCTATCTGCGCATTTTTAGTTCCGCGTAAGCGAAAAAAAGATAGCAACACATTAGACCGAAGCACATTATGCAGGTCTGCAACTGCTGTAAACTGTTTTGGTTTTAAAGTTTTATAGAGTTTAAAAAGTCCGCAAACACCTTTATACTCTTCTTTAACGTCAGCGCCGTAAAAAGTGACATTCTGAATTCCGTTAAAAAAAGGTGCAAAAAATGGTTTAGATAAAACCGTTATTTTAAGTTCTGGATACTGGCGGGTAAGTGCCAGCAACACCGGAACTGTCATCGCCACATCTCCCATTGCCGAAAACCGGATGCATAGAATATGTGGCGCTTTTGGAGAAGGCATAACCTACTTTTTATTTTGCCCGCGCAATACAGGGTTGAGCTCGTCGTCGTTATACATTTTCATCTGTTTGTAGACTTTCATGTATTTATCGCCATTGCGAATATCTTTAACCAAGGTGTCTATCGCGGTACACAAATCTACACGCTGCTCTAGTAAAATATCTAGTTTTTGCTGGCAGGACAATCTATGGTCTTCAGAGGCATCTTCACGACTTGCTTCTTCTTCCATATGATAAATCTTTAAAGTAAGAATGGATAAGCGATCTAATGCCCAAGCCGGACTTTCGGTATTTATAGTAGCAGATTTGTTAGGCTCAACATCTTTATATTCATCTAAAAAATAGCTGTCAATATACTCTACCATATCCGTTCGCTCTTGGTTAGAAGCATCTATCTGACGCTTTAATTTTAAAGCAGCAACAGGATCAATTTGTGGGTCTCTAATGATGTCTTCATAATGCCATTGCACGGTATCTATCCATGCCTTACGGTATAATAAATGCTCTAAAAAATCAACATCTGTGTCATACGGATTACTGAATGGCTGATCAACGCGATCTTTAATGTGGTAATCATCTACGGCTTTCTCAAAGATGCGTTTTGCAGTATGTGTAATCATAATATTTTATTTTTCTAATACGTGTAAATATTCGGTTGTTGCGGTTGCTTTATGGTTTCTGCTTTCAGTCTTATCTGCTTTAAAACGCTGATATTCTTTAGTGACTAAATCATATTTACCATAACGCTGCATAATACTTTTTACGGTTTCTGCAGGCATCAACCCCTCGTTGTTATAACTCAAAAAAATCGTTTTAAACTGCGCAGTTTCAATCAACTTTTCAAAGCTTTCTGCAACTTTAACTTTACTGCAAAAAGCACTTTTTGAATAGGTACGCAAACCAGTTTTTCCTTTAGGTACAAAGGTATCTTTTTTTGCGATAGTATTGAGCACATGATAATTGGCGCCATATTGTCGTGCATTGTAGGGCGGATCTAGATATAAAATATCGCCCTCAATATCAGCTATTAAGGAATTACTATCCTGATTATAAACCGAATGCTCATCGGCAGTTATTTTAAAATTTGCAGGCTGAATTTTTAATTCTTTTTGAGCCGATTTTTTAAGCTTTTTTAAATAAGCACCATAAACCGAAGCAGTATTGGCAACCTTATCAGCGCTTTCTAAAAGACTTGCTAAAAGGAAAAAATAAAGATCTTCGTTAATTTTTTTCTTTGTAAACCACTGTTCAATCTGTGCTCTAATGGCATCTATTTTTTTACCATTATCTGAGGAAAAATACAAGCGGTTAGAGCTGCCGTTCTCGCTGTAATTATTAAAAATAAAGCCTTCTATTGCGGTAAGTGTGTTCAGTTTTTCAATATAAAAATCAGCTTCGAGAGCCGTGTTGTTCCCAATATAATTTCGGTTTAAAACATAGCTGTAATACTCTAAATCGTTGGCGATAACATGTTTCACTAGTGGTTTAAATATTTTGCCCACGCTACCTGTACCTGCAAACAAATCACAAAAAATCTGATCAGAAAGGTCGTCACCAGAAACCGCTTTTATGTTGCTAAGCAGCCACTCTGAAAGTTTATGTTTTGAGCCTATATAATTCATCGTATTGCCCAGATTATATCAGAATATGCCGGTTTTGTCTCATCAATATGTGGCCTCTTCAATTGCTCAGGATTAAACTGAGCCACATAATTTTCAACCACCGTACGTAACCAGGCAATTTCGGCTTTCAGTTTATAATGATACCCATCACTACTATACACGATTAAAAACAGTCTATTTTCGGTATGAAATCTTCTACCCATGCTTTGATTTAAATACAACCACTTGATGAGTTTTTGTTCATGACTCTGAGCATATTTTAGATTCCATCCAAAACCTCTGGGAAACTTTGTGGTTTTTAAATCAAATTTTACGCGCTGAATACTAAAATCTACCAGGCGATCTTTTTTATTTTCTGCAGCTATAACGCCCTCAAGCCCGGTGAATATTTGCTCTACAGCTCGAGAGCTCCAGTAATTATACCAGCGGTTGACGGTATAATAGAAAAAGTGCTTTTTATTTAAATCAAATTTCTTTACAGTAAATTCTATACGTTCAATAAGGTTTTCAAATTCCTGAGTATGATAAATAAAATTGCTGTGATTATCCCAAAGATCATTCTGCTTTCTAAACCAGAGATCCCGGTAAGGCCAGCGCTTTTTAAGCTCGGTCTCTAATGCTACTAAATCTAACTCTTTCAAAATAATATCGCTATAGGTAAAAGGAGTGCTAACCACAAAATCATTTCTTTAAACCAAAAACTTTTACTAGTCTCTATGTAGCTGGCCGTTATAATTGCCAGCGGACCAAAGAAAAAATACAATTCGCTCCCATCGTGTAAAGGAGCTAAAAATATAGCAATGGTTAATGCTACCAGCGAACTTATTAAAATAAGAATGTATGAAGCTTTTAGATTTTGAGGTGCATCAGAAATCTGAGCTAAATATCGCAGTCCACACCAAACATAGAGTGCTAAAAAGAATGATGCCGGTATGAGTAATTTTATAGTGCTGTAATTTGTAAAATCTAACGTTGGCAGTTCTACATAATTGAGTGTAAACTCCAGCACGCCTTCATAGTATAAACTGAAAGTAAAAGTTAATATAGCTACTACAAAAATTCCCCCTAGAGGCATCAGCCAGTTTCGATATTCTCCTCTGCCATAAAAGAGTATTGCAAAGTATAATACGATTAAAAATAGAATACTCCAGAAGAAAAAAAGCGATGCAATCGCTATCCAAAAAGCCGCGTCAAATATTTTTTTACTGAAATCAGTAACAGACTTTAAACTGATGATTCTACGTAAGGCTAAAAAAACAAATACCCCAGAAAGTATCACTCCGGTATTGAAAAAGCTCACCGGCACAGCAAACGTAAAACACACAAATAAATACAAAATATAGGTGTTGCGCTTGGTAAGCGTATTGCGTTTTACCACAAAATTGAGTACTCCTAAAGAAAAAAGATAGACTAAAAGAACCATAAACTGACTCAATATCCCATAAGCTGTTAGCTCATAACGATCTGAAACAATGTAAAATCCGGTAAAGTATACGACAACTGCTAAAACAATCATCGCAAAACTTATAGGTTTTGAAACGCCAAAAAAGCTTGTAAGCATTCTAGTTTTTTCTATTTTTGCATTGCACGAATTAAAATAAAATGTGCAAGTGTGGTAATCACGTTGTAAAAGTATACAATTATGGAATTGAAAGATTTATTTTACGGAATTCAAGATTTTTTTGTCAACGTAGCGTTTGCACCTCTAGATGCAATCCGTAGTTTACAAGACAGCAGCTGGTTTGCCGCAAACTTATTAAACTTTGTTTTTATCATTATAGCTGCGTGTGCATTTACATACTGGTGTCTACAATTAAACAAATTTGATAAAGACGAACATCACAACATTCACGGTTAGAATAATCTTGAATACAACATATTAGAAAAAGCCTGCTGATAGCAGGCTTTTTTAATGCTATCTTTTTTTAATCTTATAGATCAAAACCTATATCTGTACGGTAATTCATTTGATCAAATCTGATCTTCTTAATATTAGTATAAGAAGTTTTAAGTGCTTCTCTAAAATCATCATTTAATGAAGTTACAGCCATTACCCGTCCACCAGCCGTAACAACATCACCATCTTTTAAGCTTGTACCTGCGTGAAAAACCAAAGAATCTTCAACATCTTCACTGCCGGTAAGTACTTTGCCTTTTTGATAAGCTTCAGGATACCCACCACTTACAAGCATTACAGTCGCAGCAGATCGCGGATCCAGATCAAGCTCAACCTCATCTAATTTTTGAGCAGCCACTTTTTCAAAGACTGATACCAGATCATTTTTAATTCTAGGAAGTACAACTTCTGTTTCTGGGTCGCCCATACGCACGTTATATTCAATCACTTTAGGCTCATCTCCTACTTTGATCAAACCAATAAAAATAAAACCTTTGTATTCTATCTCTTCAGTTTTTAAACCTTCTACCGTAGGCTTGATGATTCTATTTTCTATTTTTTCCATTAAGGAAGCGTCTGCAAAAGGTACCGGAGAGATTGCTCCCATTCCGCCGGTATTTAAACCTTTATCACCTTCACCAATACGCTTATAATCTTTTGCCGTAGGTAGCGTGATGTAATTTTTACCATCGGTAAGTACAAAAACACTCAACTCTATACCATCTAAAAACTCTTCAATCACAACCGTTTCACTTGCTGCACCAAATTTTTTATTGGTCAGCATGTCGGTTAATTCAGCTTTTGCCTCATCGAGATCATTCAGAATTACAACACCTTTTCCGGCTGCTAATCCGTCTGCTTTTAGTACATACGGAGGCTTCAATTCTTCTAAAAATGCTTTACCCGCTTCCAGGCTTTCGGCTTTAAAACTTTCGTAAGCTGCTGTCGGGATATTGTACATCGCCATAAATTCTTTAGCGCGCTCTTTACTTCCTTCTAGCAAGGCTCCGCGTTTTGACGGACCAATTACAGCAATCTCACTAAGTGCTGCATCGTTCTTAAAAAAGTCATATACCCCGTGTACCAGCGGATCTTCTGGTCCTACAACTACCATCGTGATGTTCTCATCAAGCACTAGTTTTTTAATGGCTTCAAAATCGGTCACACCAATTTCTACATTTGTGGCTAATGCAGCAGTACCGGCATTCCCGGGAGCTACAAAAAGACGATCACATTTAGAACTCTGTGCAATTTTATAGGCAAAGGTGTGTTCACGACCACCAGCACCAAGAATGAGAATATTCATCGTAATAGCTTAAGATTTGTTTAAGCGTCAAAAATAAATGTTTGTAAATTGACCTACTAATTTTAGTCTTGTGAATTTAACCAACCTCAGTTTACAGCTTACCGGATATGATATCGCTGCCGCGAAAAAAGAACTGGAGGAGTATAATAAGCACATAACTGAAGATTATGAGGGGTATATTGAAGAAAAAAAGACCGAAATTTTAAAGTTTCATCTTAAAAACAATCTGTTTTATTCAACTTTAGTGCAAGATAAACCTCAAAATTGGGAAGATTTACCGGTTTTGACCAAACGAGACTTACAGCAACCCTTGCTAAATCGGTTGTCAAAAGGATTTTCTGCAAAAAATATACACATTCATAAAACATCTGGTTCTTCAGGGCATCCGTTTATTTTTGCCAAAGATAAATTTGCACACGCGCTCACCTGGGCTTCTATT
>Ga0207888_100295_pt1 | contig 22610 bp, 23 predicted proteins | sample LinPmetageLP43_FD_184055 | JGI IMG/M metagenome (GOLD analysis project Ga0207888, IMG submission 184055) | Marine viral communities from the Pacific Ocean - LP-43 (SPAdes) | ecosystem: Environmental > Aquatic > Marine > Oceanic | place: Pacific Ocean | collected 2010-08-27 | reverse complement strand
GATCTACCTTGTTCTAACACAGATGCAGTTGGTTGTACTTATGGAAACTCTAACTCTCCAAACATTAATATTGATATTGATTTAGAATATATAAATAACAATAAAACAGCAACAATTTTGATAGCACAAACCTTAATTCATGAGGCAATACATGCAAATCTCTATGCAGCTGTTAAAAAGTACAATAACGGCCAAGAACCTTTAGACTCTAGTTTTGAGGCTCTATATGAAAGTTACCGTACTATGAATAATTGGCAACACGAATATATGGCAGACCATTATACGTCAATTATAGCTCAAGCTTTACGTGAGGTTCATGGTTCTTTAAATGACCAACAATTATTTGACTGGTATAATGATAACTCAGAATGGAGTTGGGATAATTTTTATGAAACCTTATCTTATATTGGATTGCAGAACACAATTAATGGATCAATATATTATGCAGCTAATGAGTCAGAAATCAGCTTTTATCAAAATGGAGCCGAAACATTTTCAACTAAAAGCCCTAATTGTGATGAATAAATTCATATCAGCTTTTATAATATTTTATGCTGCCACTACTTTTGCTCAAACAAAAGATACTATTTATATAAAAATAAATAAAAAATTTGAAGAAGTAGATATTATAGATTTTACCGATAAAGTACAAGCTGGATCACCCAAGGAGAAATTAAATAAATCTGTAACCTATAGCATTGAGCAAATGGAAAAAGATAGTTGGTCTGACACTAAGTTTAATTTTACCCACGCAAATTATTCATCAAAAGCATATGAAAATTTCGGAGGTAAAGCTCCTCTCATACTTAAAAAGCCAAAATCTTATTTATGTGACAAGAAAGAACTTGACATCAATTTTTTTAGAACCACTCCCTATCTGCAAATTTGTAAAACATTTGAGGCAGAAAATAGTCACCAGCAAGATGTTATTATTTTTATGATAGATGAAGATGAGATTAAAAATGATTCAATCATATTGCGTGAAGTGACTTTTTCTAGACCTACTAAACAATAAATTCAAAAAAACTTTTTAGAGACTACGGCAATGTGAGCCTTCTATTTTTAATTGGATTTTATCAAACGGTATTCTAAAAACGTAGATGAGGTTAAGTACACTTTAAGCATTCCATCAGATTCTCTATGTCCAACCTGAAGGCTTAATGACATTCCCCCGGCCAATCTAAACGATTCCAATTCTTGAAGTTGAATAAGCGTATTATGAGCATCCCAAAGCAAAGCAGAAACTGTATTTATGTAAAGTTTTATACATTATATTATCAGGTTATATCTTTTTATATTTTCTTCAAAAGAAGGTAAATGACTCGTTTTGATGGATTGAACAATCTTTGAAATAGTCTGTTTACCATAGAATTTGATAAGCTCCTCAATTTCCAGCTGATTACCCCGTTCCAAAACCCGCTTAATAACAGCGCGTTTATTTCTATACCAATCAATTTTATCCAATTTGGTATCCCAAAAAAGAACCTTTCTGAAATGCTTTAAATTCGGAGTTTGCATAGGTTTTAATTCTAAAGCCTGCTGCACATCATAACTGGACTGTAATACCACTTTGGTCTTGAACTTGGATGTGAATTTTTTTCGTGTCATAATACAGTAAATTTAAAGTTATTTTGGAACTTAACTTACTGTCATGTTTTTTGGGGGATGCTCATTTATTGTTTTTATGTTTTTCGACTTTTTTAAATATTCACGATAATCATATTTATGAACCCTTCAATAATGCTGCATTCGGAAAATGAAATATTAAGTCAGCAGAATCAAGCGAACGTAATCCCTTTTTCTGGGATCGGGTTCAAGACTTTTGAATGAACCGCTTTTTCCGTAATGGAGCCTTTCGCGGAATTCAGGGGAATGGGGTGAATGAGACCACTTAAAATAAATATAACTAATTGATTTTCTAAACATAAGAATCCTTAATTTTAAGATTAAGACTAAGTTTATTTAAAATTTTTATCAATCCTTAAAAATAAAAGATGGGAAAATTTGAAATTAAAAAAAGATCAAATGATGAATTTCAATTCAATTTGAAAGCTACAAATGGTCAAGTAATTTTAACTAGTGAAGGGTATTCTTCCAAATCTGGATGCTTAAATGGTGTTGATTCTGTAAAAACTAATGCGCCTTATGATAGCAGATACGAAAGGAAAATATCTGCTAATGGAAAGCACTTCTTTAATTTAAAATCTACTAATGGTCAAGTAATTGGGACTAGTGAGATGTACGAGAATAATTCAGGTAGAGAAAATGGCATTGAATCTGTAAAGAGTAATGCTCCAAATGCTTCGATTGAAGATCAAACTTAAATGATTAGCCCAACTTCAAATGAAGTTGGGCTCTAATATATATCAACCTTGAACTTATGCCTTTTTTTTCAATTAAACAAAGATCATTTAAATATGATCGATAGCACTAAATTGAGAATCATCACCTAATAATCTTCCAATTATTATTTCCCTTCTTAAGATTTTCCTTTTTTGAATTCAAAACCTCCTGTAATTTACTCATATCTTCCTCAACCTTTTTATCCAATACACGCGCATAAATCTGCGTGGTTGCAATTTTTGTATGTCCCAGAAGTTTAGATACCGTCTCTATAGGCATCCCATTACTTAGCGTAACCGTAGTGGCAAAGGTATGACGTGCCATATGAAAGGTCAGGTTCTTGGTAAGTCCACAGGCTTCAGCAATTTCTTTTAGATACAGATTAGCACGCTCATTGGTTATAGGTGGAAATAAAGTACCTGAAACTTCAGTCAACGGATGATCTTCATACTTTTTAATAAGATCTAAAGCAGGAGGCATTAAAGGTACCTTTACACGGGTGTTTGTTTTTTGGCGGTTGGTTACTATCCACTTTTTAGAATCGTCACCCTGCCAAATATTCTTAGACGTTAAGTTTATAAGGTCGGTATAACTAATTCCGGTATAGCAACTAAACAGGAAGAGATCCCGAACGCGTTCTAGACGCTCAATGGCAAATTCGTAGTTCGCCACATTGGCTAATTCATTCTCCGAAAGAAATTCCCGGTCTGTTTTTTCGAAGGTTGTTTTCCAGCGTCTAAATGGATCCTTATCCAGCCACTCTAAATGATAAGCGAGTCGTATCATTTTGCGCAGCCGTTGAATGTGTTTCATCACCGTATTATGGCTCATCGCTCTGGGATGTCCTTCCCGGGTAGTACTGAAATAAAAAGCTCTCAAAATCGCATATAAACTTATAATTCAATCGGGAAAGATAAATATCCTTAAGCTTGATTGTTTTAAGGAATTTCAGAACGTAGCCCTCCGTAATTTGAAAATTTTGAATGGTGCCTTTGGCAAGTGTCCCATTAATTTTTTGGCTGTGATACTTCATTAAATGAATAAGCGTTTTGGTGCTTTTTTCATCACCCATAAAATAATCTTTGACCATCTAAGCCGTCAGCTGTTTATCTGCTGCTTTCAGCTCCATATAACTCTGATATAATTGGGATTTGGCCAGATCAAAATATTGATTCAATTGCTTAGCCATTAATGAATTCCCAAGAACCCGTTTAGTTTCGGTATCCCAAAGTTCCCGGGGTACTTTTCGCTTCAGACATATACTGAGTCGTTTTTGATCCATTGTGATTCGCGCGTAGATAAGCGTTTCATCATCTTTTGTTTTACGGGTATCAGCCCAAAACTGAATAGAGAATGTTTTTGTGGTTCGCATAACCTTTGATTTAAATTAAACTTGATTGTTACGAAAGTCAAATCCAATCTTATCAAAATACAAGAGAATCCCCGTTTTACAGGCGATAAACAACTGTTACCGTTTATGTTTTACGCTACCAGATTGCTACCATTTAAGCTGAAATCACTTCAAATTAAATGATATCCTAAAAACTTGAAAACCACGTATTTAATAAAAATACGTGGTTTTTATGTCCGTTTATTTGGACGTGCTGTGACCCCGGAGGGATTCAAACCCCCAACCCTCAGAGCCGAAATCTGATGCGCTATTCAGTTGCGCCACGGAGCCCTTTTCAGTTTTACAACAGGACTGAAAACCTGTCTATTTTGCTTAAAACTAAGCTAATTTCTTTTTAACTATTGTAGAAATGGTTTTACCATCTGCTTTACCTGCTAGTTCGCCAGAGGCCATTCCCATCACTTTCCCCATATCTTGCATTCCGCTTGCACCGGTCTTTTCGATAATGGCAACTACAACTTTTTCTATCTCTTCTTCACTGAGTTGCTCTGGTAAAAATTGCTCTATTACAGACGCCTGAGCCAACTCTTCCTCAGCCATTTCTTCACGACCTTGTTCTTGATAAATTACAGCGCTATCTTTGCGTTGCTTTACCAATTTCTGAAGCAATTTTATCTCATCATCTTCAGACAACTCTGCTGCAGCTCCACTTTCGGTTTGAGCAGTCAAAATAGCAGATTTTACTGCTCGTAAAGATGCTAAGGCATTTTGATCTTTTGCCTTCATTGCAGCTTTCATAGCCGTCATAACCTCTGTCTGTAAACTCATGACCTTATTGATTTTTTCGGAGAGCGAATATAGCCAAAATAAGCTTTTAACGCCACATATTTAATCAAAATAAAAGCTCAGAATTTTTTATAACAAATCTAAATCTATCCAAAAAAAAAGAAAGGCCGATAGTTCTCACCACCGGCCTATCTACGTCTGATTTTTACTAACTAATCGACATTATCGTGTAAGAATGAATTGTTTCTACGCAATTGTATCTCATCATTTTCATCTGTACTCAATGAAGTGCGAGAGATATTACCCTTCGCATTTGGATTTTCATCTAGATTTACTCCCATACGTTTATAAGCAGGCTGCTTTTCTATCTCGTCTATACGCGACTGATTGTTATGAAATTTGTAGTTAAACTCCTTCATCATACGTCTGCGCTCTGCAGCACGTTCTGTAAGCAATTGAGAAATTGGCGTATTCATAGGATTCTCATCCTCTTCACTCACACCTGTTTCTTCCTTTTTAACGGGTCCTACAACCTTATGCTCAAAAGCAATTTCTTCTTCTTTCACTTTAGGTTGAGGTTGTGCTTTCTGTACCGGTTTAGCAGTATTTAAATGATCTTCCATTTCCATGTAATCATCCAGACTGTAGCGCTTTTCTCCTTTTTCATTCACTTCGGTAACCGAAACAATTTCAACAGGATTATTCACCTCTATCTCGTTGATATCATCATCTAAACTGTAAACGACTTCTTCCTCTTCAGATTTTTCAATTGGTTTCTTTTGCTGAAACTCTTTCTTTTCTGACTTTTCTGGGGTTGAATCATTTAAGGGAAGATCAAAAGACAATGTAAATTGTTCTTCTTCCTCCTGATCAAAAAGATTTATTTGTGGCTCATCTGCAGGATCTTCTACACTTACAATTTTGAAGTCATCTTCCTCTACATAAGTGTCTTCTACGTCTTCATAGCTGGTATAATCAAGAACTTCCTCATAAACCACCTGAAGATTCCTAATAAGATCTGTAGTAGGTATAAGATTCATCTGATTTTTTTTCACTTCAGCTTGCTGCTTTTTTGCTTCGGGCTTCGGTTTATTTACCATCAGATCCATGGGATCATCACTATCGTCTAGTGTATGTACAATAGGCTTAACTTCAGGTTCAGATTCTTCCTTTTTTGGAGCAGTGTCAAAGTTCAATTTTCCACCAGTACTTTTGGGAGAAAGATCGTGCTGCGCACGTTGCTCGTCTTCAAGTGTATGGATAATCTTTTTTGTTTCGGTATTAACGATCTCATTTTGCTGCTCTACATTAAAACCCGTAGCAATAATGGTTACCGAGATCGCATCGCCTAAGCTTTCTTCTTCACCTACACCCATAATGATGTTAGCACTATGACCGGCTTCATCCTGGATGTGATCGTTGATCTCTCCTATTTCATCAATTGTAATTTCTTCGGTTCCCGAAACGATAAGCAACAATACGTTCTTGGCTCCTGTAATTTTATTATCATTTAATAATGGAGAGTCTAGTGCTTTTCTAATGGCATCCTGAGCACGACTGCCACCGCTTGCATTAGCACTACCCATAATTGCAGTACCGCTATTACTTAAAACTGTTTTCGCATCTCTAAGGTCAATGTTTTGCGTGTAGTGATGCGTTATAACTTCTGCAATACCTCTAGATGCAGTTGCAAGTACCTCGTCTGCTTTGCTAAAACCTGCTTTAAAACCAAGATTACCATATACCTCACGTAGTTTATTGTTGTTGATTACAATAAGCGAATCTACATGAGAACGCAATCTTTCTACACCAAGCTGAGCCTGCTCGTTACGCATTTTACCTTCAAACTGAAACGGGATTGTCACAATACCTACGGTAAGCACATCCATTTCTTTTGACATTTTAGCAATCACAGGTGCAGCTCCCGTACCGGTACCTCCACCCATCCCGGCAGTGATAAAAACCATTTTAGTGTTGGTGCCCAACATCTGTTTGATGTCTTCTGAGCTTTCTATAGCGGCCTTCTCTCCCACTTCTGGATTTGCTCCTGCTCCAAGTCCTTCTGTCAAGCTCACACCCAACTGAATACGTATAGGTACAGGACTGTTTTCTAATGCTTGTGAATCTGTATTGCAGACCACAAAGTCCACACCTTTAATTCCTTGGCTAAACATATGATTGATGGCATTGCTACCACCACCGCCTACGCCAATTACCTTAATTACGTTGCTCTGATTTTTTGGTAAATCAAACGAGATGTTTTCAAAATCTGTGTTGCTCATAATATTTCGTTTTACCGGTTTTTGCTATTGGTTTTCTTTTTCAATTTCAGAGATAAAAATCAGATCTTCATCTCGTCGGTTCTTCTTTTTTTAATCTATTCTGCGTTGTCTAAAAAGTCTTTGAACTTTTCTGCCCAAGTATCAAAAATGCTTTTACGCACTTTTTTCTCTTTAGGCCGATCGGTTTCCTGCTCCTCATCAGAAGTTATCTCTGGTTCTGGTGCAGGTTCTTCTTCTACAATTGCCGTGTCTTGCTGCGCTTCTGGTTCGTCAGGACGGTGCTCCAGACTATTCATCACGAGACCTACCGCAGTCGCGTACAGCGGACTTGTAGTTTCTGAATCACTGTCTCCTGCTAAATGCTCATTAGGATATCCTATACGCGTATCCATCCCGGTGATGTATTCTACCAGTTGCTTAAGATGTTTCAATTGTGACCCACCTCCCGTTAGCACAATACCGGCAATTAATTTCTTTTTCTGCTCCTCATGACCATAATTTTTGATCTCGAGATAAACCTGTTCAACGATCTCAACGACCCGTGCGTGAATGATCTTTGAAAGGTTTTTTAAGGTTATTTCTTTAGGCTCTCTACCCCGTAATCCCGGTATCGAAACTATTTCATTATCCTTGTTTTCTCCAGGCCAGGCAGAACCGAATTTTATTTTAAGGAGTTCTGCTTGTTTCTCAATAATGCTACACCCTTCTTTGATATCTTCAGTAATCACATTACCTCCAAAAGGAATCACAGCTGTATGTCTAATGATTCCATCTTTAAAAATAGCGAGATCTGTAGTCCCCCCTCCAATATCAATCAAAGCGACACCCGCCTCTTTTTCCTCCTGACTTAAAACGGCATTAGCAGAAGCTAAAGGTTCTAAGGTTATCTTATCAAGATTAAGACCTGCGCTTTTTACACAACGACCTATATTTCTAATACTGCTCACCTGCCCTACCACTACGTGGAAATTCGCTTCAAGACGGCCACCATACATTCCTATAGGCTGTGTGATTTCGGCTTGACCATCTACTTTATACTCCTGTGGAAGTACGTGTATAATCTCTTCACCCGGAAGCATCACCAGTTTATGAACCTGATTACAAAGCATGTCTATGTCTTTAGGACCTATAACCTGATCTGCATCTGCCCGTGTGATGTAATCGCTATGTTGCAAACTGCGTATGTGCTGACCAGCAATACCTACAACAACATCTTCAATCTTCATTCCCGAAACACTTTCTGCTTCTTGTACCGCCTGCTGTATAGATTGTATGGTCTGGGTAATATTATTTACCACCCCCCTGTGCACTCCAAGACTTTTAGATTTTCCGATACCCAGAATCTCTAATTTATGGTACTCGTTGTAGCGCCCTATCATGGCAACAATTTTGGTTGTACCAATGTCAAGTCCTACTGCTATGTCTTTCTGCTCCATAACTTAAATTTTTGTCCCTACAACCTGACCATCAAATCGTAAATCAACGATTTTGTATGCCGAGAGACTATTGTCTTTAATCGCTTTCTGGTAGAAGGCTTTGTAGTTTGCAAACTTGCTTTGCAGATCTTTAACCTTACCTAATCTGATTTTATAGTTTAAAACCCGTGGAGTTAAACTGTAATCACCAGTTTTATTTCTTGAAATCCCCACCACTTGTTTTGCAAGCAACGGGTCTTGTTGTATATAATTTAAAAGTGGGTATACCTCATCAATCTGGTCGTTCTGCAAACCATCTATAATAGGCACCCGTGCTGAATAATTAGAAGACAAAGGCATTGCAGCTCCCTGCTCATCTATATAAAAAGGTTTTTGAGCCTGTACCCGCGCAAGAGGTTTTCTTTGTTTTACTGTTGCTCCTACGACTCCATCTAGCGTGAGGTAAACATCTGCATCAGCGATCATCGCATGAGAATCTAACAGCTCTTCAAGCTTATTCAAATCTAGAATTTCTTTAACCTGTCCCTCGAGGGCTTTCTCATTTTGTATCAACAATTTATCAACCGTTTCAGCGGTTATAAAAAGGTTTGCACCCGCCTCAAAATGCACGGATACATCTTTTACAGTTCGTTGTGCATTACGCCGATGCGAAAAAGCAACTAAAAGCAAAGTCACCAAGACTAAACCAATCATTCTTATGTAAAACCAATTGATCTTCATCGCTTCAGATTTTTGGTTATTTTTAAAATCTCTTCTCCAATATCTCCTGCACCCATCATCACTTTTATGCTCGCCTTTGAAGCCTCCATTTTTTCTTGCAATGCTGCTTTTGTCACGACTTCTTTTCGCGTAAGCGGAATCAAGCCCAACAACTTTTGAGACGTTATCCCATCAATAGGTTCTTCTCTAGCCGGATAAATATCGAGTAACAACAACTCATCAAACTGCGCTAAACTCGCTGCAAAATCCTGCATAAAATCTCGTGTCCTACTATACAAATGGGGCTGAAAGACAGCTAACACTCGCTTGTTAGGATACATCTCACGCACCGCACTATGCACCGCATCAATCTCTGTGGGATGGTGCGCATAATCATCAATTAAAACCTCGTCGTCTGTCTTAATTCTATAGGTAAATCTGCGATTAACCCCCTTAAATGCGAATAGTGCTTTGGCAAGCTTATCGGCAGGGCAGCCGTAATGTAAAGCCATTGCCAAAGCGGTAATCGCATTAGACAAATTATGTCTACCCGGCAGGTTAAGCACTAAATCTTTAAGCAGCCCATCAGGATGTTTTAAATCAAAATGATAAGCGCCATTTTCTATTTTTATAGTTAAAGCTGCATACACAGCGTCATCTTCTAAGCCTATTGTTATTCCATCTAGCGGTAAACCGTTTTTTACAAACAGCACTCCGTCTTCTTGCACTTGAGCAGCAAAATCCCGAAAACTTTGTTGTAAAGCTTCGGCATCTCCATAAATATCCAGGTGATCAGCATCCATAGAAGTGATCGCTGCTATATTAGGAAACAGCTGCATAAAGGAGCGATCAAACTCATCTGCCTCAACCACTACAATCTCTTCTCCTTGCTGAATCAAATTACTCTGGTAATTCTCTGCAATACCGCCTAAAAATGCAGTAACCGGTAAATCACACGAAGCCATAAGGTGTCCCAGCATGGCACTCGTTGTGGTCTTACCGTGAGTCCCGGCAACAGCCAAACAGTATTTCTGCTGCGTTAACCAACCCAAAACTTCTGCGCGCTTTTTAACCAAAAAACCTTCGGCTAAATAATACTGATATGCACTGTGATTTTTAGGCACTGCAGGCGTATAAACCACCAGTGTATTTTCTTTATTTTTATAGGTTGAAGGAACATCTTCAATTGAATCCCGGAACGAAATATCAATTCCTAAATCAGTTAAACCTTCAGTAATCGTTGAGGCTGTTTTATCATAACCCGAAACCTGCTTGCCTGCCGCGTAAAAATACCGCGCCAGTGCACTCATCCCAATACCGCCAATGCCGATAAAGTAAATATGTGATATGTTGTTTAGGTTATTCAAGGTATTACTTCAATAATTTTTCTACTTCGTTCACAATTTGTTGCGTTGCCTGAGGTAATGCTATTTTTTTAAAATTGGTTCCTAAAATTGCTTGCCGCTCTTCATCTTCAACCAACTCTTTAAAGATCTCCTCAAATCGATTTTCTAATTCCTTCTCCTTTAAAAGTATCGCCGCATCTTTTTCTACGATAGCTTCTGCATTTTTGGTCTGATGATCTTCTGCTACATTAGGAGACGGAATAAAAATCACCGGCTTTCCTACTAATGCTAACTCAGATACAGAACCTGCACCTGCTCTACTGATGATAATATCTGCAGCAGCATAGGCTAAACTCATCGTATCTATATACGGTAAAACCTGTACGTCTTCGGTTTTACTGTGCGTTTTGTATTCCTCAAAATACAATTGACCACTTTGCCAGATAACCTGTACGTTTTGATCTAAGATAAATTGTAATTCGCGGTCTATTAATTTATTTATCGCTCGTGCCCCAAGACTTCCGCCCAGAATCAAAAGTGTTTTCTTTTGAGGCTTTAAACCATATTTAGTCAAGCCTTCTTCCCGGTTCTGATCAATAAAAATCAAATCCTGTCGCACGGGATTTCCGGTTTTTATAATTTTTTCCTGCGGAAAGAATTGTTGCATCCCATCGTAAGCCACACAAATCTTTTGCACTTTTTTAGCCAACAGTTTATTGGTTATTCCTGCAAAACTATTCTGCTCCTGAATCAATGCCGGTACGTTATAACGGGTCGCCATTTCCAATAAAGGTCCGCTTGCAAAACCACCAGTTCCTATAACAACGTCAGGTTTAAAACGACGAATGATCGTAGCTGATTTAAACAGGCTGCTGATCAACTTAAACGGAAACATCAAATTAGACCAGGTCAACTTCCGTTGAATCCCGGCTATCCAAAGTCCTTCAATTTTATAGCCCGCTTTAGGAACTTTCTCCATCTCCATACGATCTTGCGAACCCACAAAAAGAAATTCCGCTTGCGGATATTTTTCTTTGAGTGCATCTGCAATCGCAATCGCCGGGTAAATATGTCCCCCGGTTCCGCCGCCTGATAGTATGAATTTGTAATTCTTCAAATTGCTTTATATAAATTCTATTAAATCGCTTCGCTTAAAATATCAAGCGGGTTCATCTCTTCTTCCTCCTTCGCTTTTACTTCTTCTCGTTTGACACTTACGCTCAACACAATTCCTATCGCCAAACATGTCATCCAGATTGAAGTTCCCCCACTACTTACCAATGGTAAGGTTTGTCCTGTCACCGGAAATAGCTCTACAGCAACAGCCATATTGATCAATGCCTGAAAAATGATGGGCAACCCAACACCGATGGCTGCCAACTTTCCGAAAACAGTAGTTGCTTTATTAGCGACAACGAGTATTCTAAACAATAAAAGCAAGTACATCAGTAATAGCATCAGCCCGCCTATCAATCCCCATTCTTCCACAATGATTGCATAAATAAAATCTGAAGAGGATTGTGGCAAGAAGTTTTTCTGAACACTCTTACCGGGACCCAATCCTGTTAAACCCCCTGTAGCAATTGCTATTTTTGCTTTTTCGATCTGATAATCACCTTCACTGTCCTCGTCATCCGCAAAACTATCTATACGACTCATCCAGGTATCCACACGGTTTGGAAACACTCCCGGAAATGCTTTTGCTGCGAGCACAAACAGTGTGAGCGCCAGTAGACCGGTCGCAACGATAATCCCTATATATTTTAATGGATACCCCCCCATAAAAACCAGTGTCAAAACCATTACAAAAATGATCGCAGTGGTTGAAAAGTTGGCAGGAAGTATCAAGCCCAGAATCAAAGCTACAGGCACCCAAAGCGGAAGAATACTTTCTTTAAAGGTTATCGTTTTATCTTTAATTTTTGTCAGATAGCGCGCGATATAAATCATCAACACTACAGAAGCTAACGTAGAGGTCTGAAACGTGATTCCCACAAACGGAACTTTGATCCATCTACTCGCGTTAGCGCCATCAATAGTCGTCCCTTGCGCCATTGTGATTAAAAGCAAAATGAACACAATAGGGATTCCTATTATAGACAAGCCTTTAAAATAATGTGCAGGTACTTTATGCACCCCATAAATGATTGCAAAACCTAATACCAAATGCATAAAATGGCGCACCAAAAAAGGAAGCGTATCCCCATTACCGTATAAGTAGGCAAGATTACTACTCGCACTAAAAACCGGCAAAAACGAGAACAAAGCTAAAAAGGCAGTAATCGCCCAGATCGCCCGATCTCCTTTTAATGTGGTAAATATGTTTTTGGTCTTACTCAACTAATTGATCTTTATAAATTGCGAACTGCTTCTTTAAACTGACGGCCACGATCTTCATAATTTTCAAAAAGATCAAAACTCGCACAGGCTGGTGACAACAAAACATTATCTCCCTTTCCCGTAAGTTTGTAGGCGATTTTAACCGCTTCAGACATAGATTGTGTTTCAACTATGGTCTCTACCATTCCTGAAAAATGATGCATCAACTTTGCGTTATCTACACCCAGACAAATGATCGCTTTTACTTTTTCATTTACTAAGGGAAATAAGTCTTTATAGTCATTTCCTTTATCAACACCCCCTACAATCCAAACTGTAGGAGCGTTCATACTATCTAGCGCATAAAAAGTTGCGTTTACATTTGTGGCCTTAGAATCGTTGATATAAGACACGTTATTGATCTTCAAGACCTGCTCTAAGCGGTGTTCAACACCCTGGAAGCCTTCTAAAGATTCTCTAATCGTCGCCTTACGAATACTAAGCAACTTAGAAGCTGTTGAGGCTGCCATCGCATTCTTAGTGTTGTGAGCTCCTTTAATCGCCAAATTTTTTGTTGACATCGTCATCGTTGTATCGTCAGTTATTATATTAATTTCTTCTTGAGCGTAATACGCTCCTTTGTTTAGTTTTTGTGAAATTGAAAAAGGCATCAATTGTGACCGTACCGGATGCTGCTCTAACCACTCTGTAATCACAGCATCGTCTGCATCATAAATGAGGTAATCATCTTCGGTTTGATTTTCCGCTATGCGGAATTTAGACCGAATGTAATTCTCAAATTTGTACTCATAGCGATCTAAGTGATCTGGCGTAATATTGGTTAAAATCGCGATATGCGGCGCAAAACGCTCTATACCATCCAATTGAAAACTACTGATCTCTAACACGTAGTAATCCTGATCATCTACCGCTACCCACTTTGCAAAACTGTCACCTATATTTCCTGCAGCTACGCTTTTTAAACCCGCTTGCTTCAGCATATGCGCAACCAGCATCGTCGTCGTTGTTTTACCATTACTACCGGTAATCCCAACGAGTATAGCTTTTGTATATCGCGCTGCAAATTCAATCTCAGAAATCACAGAAACTCCTGCTTCTACCAACTTTTTTATGAGCGGTGCTTTATCAGGAATCCCCGGACTTTTCATCACAAGATCTGCATTGAGAATTTTAGCTTCGGTATGACCGCCATCTTCCCATTCAATTTCATAATCCTTAAGAACGTCGAGGTATTTTGATTTTATCTTCCCGAAATCAGAAACAAAAACTTCAAATCCCTTCTTTTTACCTAATATCGCGGTTCCTATTCCGCTCTCTCCACCGCCCAAAATCACCAGTCGCTTCATCTATCTTACCTTAAGCGTTACAATTGTGATAATGGCTAATAAGATTCCTATAATCCAAAATCGGGTTACGATCTTACTTTCGTGAATCCCCTTTTTCTGATAGTGGTGATGCAACGGCGACATTAGAAAAATACGTCTACCTTCACCGCTTTTTGCTTTTGTATACTTAAACCAACTCACCTGCAGCATTACTGAAAGGGTTTCCATAAAGAAAATTCCGCAGAGAATTGGGATTAATAATTCTTTGCGAATCGCAATTGCGATTACCGCGATAATTCCCCCAATAGTCAAACTCCCCGTATCACCCATAAATATTTGCGCCGGATAGGTGTTGTACCACAAGAAACCTACAAGCGCTCCAACAAATGCAGTAATAAATATTACCATCTCACCAGATCTTGGGATGTACATAACATCGAGGTAATCACTAAAAATGATGTTACCCGATACCCAGGCAAAAATCCCAAGTGTCAACACGATTATTGCTGAAGAACCCGCCGCGAGACCATCTATACCATCAGTCAGGTTTGCTCCGTTTGATACTGCTGTTACAATAAAAATCACAATAGGTATAAACAGCAACCAGGCATATTTCACATAATCATCTCCTAACCAACTTACTAAAATGGTGTAATCTATCTCGTTATTCTTTACAAAAGGAATGGTTGTGGTCAATGCCTTCTCTTCTTTGGAAAATTCTTTAACATTACTATCTAACAGCTGTTCTTGCTGCGGTGCTTTATTTGCCAACTCTTCTTTTACTGTCACTCCCGGGTGAAAAAAAATAGTCGCTCCCACAATGATCCCAAGCCCTACCTGACCAAATATTTTAAACTTGCCTTGCAAGCCTTCTTTGTTCTTCTTTCTGATTTTTAAAAAATCATCCATAAAGCCTATCGCACCCATCCAAAGTGTGGTTACAATGAGTAGGATCACATAAATATTCTCGAGCCTGGCGAGTAAAAAAACCGGTATTAAAGTCGCCAGAATAATGATCAAACCACCCATTGTAGGCGTTCCTGCTTTTTCTACCTGACCTTCAAGACCCAAGTCGCGTATCGATTCGCCCAACTGTTTCTTTTGTAGATATAGAATGATGCGTTTTCCCCAAATCGTAGAAATCGCTAAAGACATCAAGATCGCAATCGCCGCCCTAAAGGTGATAAAGCCAAATAAGCTAGCACCGGGGAAGTTGTAGGTACGTTCTAAATATTCAAAAAGGTAGTACAGCATCTAAATTTTTATTTTACGCCTCTGCGTTTTGCCTTATTTATTTAGCTCAATTAATAGTTCTTTTACGATCTTAAAATCATCAAAATCGGTACGTTCTCCTTTAACTTCCTGATAAGTCTCATGACCTTTACCGGCTATTAAGATGATGTCATTTTCTGATGCCATTTGGCAAGCGGTTTTTATCGCCTGCTTGCGCGAGGTAACAGAAAGGGTCTTTTTATAATCTAAAGGTTCAACACCTTTCTCTATTTCTTCTATAATCAATTCCGGATCTTCACTACGCGGATTATCACTCGTAAAAATCACTTTGGTACTCAAGGCCGCGGCGATCTTTCCCATTTTTGGACGTTTTGTACGATCCCGATCTCCTCCACACCCCACAACAGTAATGAGTTCTTCATTTTTTGTACGGATATCATTTATCGTCTCCAACACATTTTTTAAAGCGTCAGGAGTATGTGCATAGTCAACAATCGCGGTTATCTTTTTTGAAGAAATCAAATACTGAAAGCGGCCGCTCACACTTGTTAATTCTGACAAATACTGAAGCGCTTCAAGCTGTGTTAACCCCAGAAGTTCTGCTGCTGCATAAATAGCCAAAGCATTATAGGCGTTAAATGAACCTATAAGTTTCACCCAAACTTCCTGATCATTCACCTTCAGCAATAAACCAGTAAGTTGGTTTTCTAAAATTTGAGCACGGTAATCTGCAAAAGACTTTAAAGCATATGTGTACTTTTTAGCTTGTGTATTTTGCAACATTACCTGACCGTTACGGTCGTCACCATTAGTGAGCGCAAAAGCTGTTTTAGGCAGCTTATCAAAAAATGATTTTTTAACGTCTCTATATTCCACAAAAGTCTCGTGGTAATCCAGATGATCGTGACTCAGATTGGTAAAAATTCCACCTTCAAAATGCAAACCCTCTGTACGCTTCTGGTGAATACCGTGAGAACTCACTTCCATAAAACAATACTCCACTCCGGCTTCGTTCATTTTTGCCAGATACTTATTTATCGTTAACGAATCTGGCGTGGTATGCGTTGCCGGAAACTCTTCATCACCCACTAAGATTTTAACCGTAGAAAGCAACCCCGCTTTAAAACCTGCTTTTGTAAAAAGCTGGTGTAAAAGCGACGCAATGGTAGTCTTGCCATTAGTCCCAGTGATTCCTACTAACTTCAAATTCTCTGAAGGGTTCTCATAAAAATTAGAAGCCATCAAAGCCAGAGCTTGAGCTGTATCTGAAGTTTGTACATAAGTAATTCCGTTTACAAACTCTTTTGGCATTTGCTCACAAATGATAGCAATTGCACCTTGTGCTTCAGCCTTTTTTATATAATCATGACCATCACTTTGCGTACCGCGAATCGCTACAAAAACGTCGTTCAAACCCACTTTGCGCGAATCAAAATGTATCGCATTTACCGGCACACCGGGATTACCGGTCACCGACTCGAGCGTTACTTTGTACACTATGTCTTTTAATAAAATCACGACAGCTGTAAAATGATTTTTTGATTCTTACTTATCTTTTGCCCGGCCTGTAAGGATTGAGATTTCACTTTCCCATTTCCTTTAAATTCAACCTGAAGTCCTAAATTTTCTAATAAAGAAATCGCATCCATCCCAGACATTCCTCTAACATTAGGAATGGTTTTCTCGGAATTTTGAGCCTTTTCAAAATAGGTTTCAAAATCTTGTTCCACTGTTTCCGGGTTGGCTTCTGCAAGTTTTACTTCATCAATTACAGGAGTATCGCTATATATTTTCTGGGCTATTTTTCTAAATACCGGGCCTGCTACAGTTCCACCGTAATACCCAATTTTCTTATTCGGCTTATGAATTACCACAATGCAGGAATACTCTGGATTTTCGGCAGGAAAATAGCCTGCAAAAGATGCGATATATTTACCTTCCTCTTTCCAGTATTCTGTTTGACAGGTTCCTGTTTTGCCTGCCATTGAAAAATTCTTTGAGTAAATATTATTACCGGTACCACGTTCCACAACGTGTTTCATCATATCCTGAACTTTATCAATCGTCGTCTGCGAGCAAATCGCCGGATTGATCACCTCTTTCTCAAATTTTTCTATAGAGACATCCCATTTCTTGATCTCTTTTATAAAACGCGGCTTCACCATCTCTCCATCATTAGCAATAGCATTATAAAAGGTCAAGGTCTGTAAAGGCGTCAATGAAACACCGTACCCAAAAGCCATCCACGGCAAGGTTGTACCGTACCAGTTTGCATCACCGGGATATGGAAATCTGGGACTTCCTTCTCCTTTGATCTCTAAGCCCAGCTTATCATTGAGCCCCATATTATACAGCCGCTTCAAAAAACGCTTCGGATCATCTTTATACCCCTCATTTATCATTTTCGCGAAAGCGGTATTTGAAGAAAGCTCAAAAGCACGAGCCGCTGAGATCTTACCGTAACCTCCCCAGTGCGAATCATAAACCGTACGGTTGTAGAATCGCACGCGACCATTTTCGGTATCAATTATATCTGTCGTATCAACCACACGGTCTTCAAGCGCAGCAACCATCGCCATCAACTTAAAAGTGGAGCCCGGCTCAGCCGACTCGTAAACCGCATAATTTCTATCTTCATAATAACCGCCATCTTCAGTTCTACCGAGATTTGAAATCGCTTTAACTTCTCCAGACTTCGTATCCATCACCACCACACACCCATGATCTGCTTCAAATTTCTCCAAAGATTCTAATAAAGCGTGGTGCGCTATATCCTGAATATTTACATCTATAGTAGAAATAACATCATAACCATCTTGTGGCTCCACAATGTTATCGTCTCCGATAGGTTTCCACTGACCTTTAGCAATACGTTGCTTTAAACGATGCCCTTCTTTACCTCTTAAATAAGGCCCAAAAGCCCCTTCTAAACCAGCTTCGCTATATCTTCCGTATTCCGTTAATCTATCATAACCTATAGTACGCTCTGCGATTTTATCTAACGGATGTTCGCGTACGGTACGCTGTTCTGTTATAATCCCTCCTCTGTAAGGCCCCTTATTAAAGAGCGGTAACCTTTTAATTGCTAAATATTTTGAATATCCCAGATTACGCGCCAGAAGCAAGTAGCGATTCTTATTTACTCGGGCCTTACGTAAAACTTCAGTATAATGAGCTACCGGTTTTCCTAATTGCTCAGACAAGCCTTTTGCAAGCCCCTGAATATTCTCTTCAAAATCTGCTTGTTTTGGAGCTAAAGCATCAAAACGAACATCGTACTTAGGAACTGATGTTGCCAGTAAGCTGCCATCACCCGCATAAAGATTACCTCTGTTTGCCGGTATGGTAAACATGCGCTCTGTACGTGCCTCTGCAAGCTCTTTATACTTATCACCTTCTGCCAACTGAATGTTGCACAATTTAAACGCAACAAACAGGGCGAAGAGGAACATACCTCCTGCCACTAAATACATCCGGTTCAATATGTTCTTTTCGCTGGTAGCCATTTTGAACTTAAGGTGTTTTTGTTACTTTAATCTTCTTGGGCGGAGTAAGAGAAGGCCCCAACCCTTGTTGTGCAACCTGCTTAGTTACGACCGTTTCCATTTTGAGACGTCGCGCCTCCAGACGCGTATCTACAAATTCACTATGCAGCTCTTTAACCTCTGCATTCAATTGAGAGATTAAATGCACTTTTTTATCTGCACTGTGTGAACTCCCAATCATTATTATCGCCAAAAAAGACAGAAACAGAATCATACGCCAGTTCTTCATAGCGTCATCGCTAAAAAGAAACCTTCCTTTAAGTATGTTATAAATTCCTTCTTTCAAAGCCTGTTATAATTTCTTTGCGACACGCAGCTTCGCACTGCGCGCTCTGTTATTCATTTTTATTTCTTCTTTACCAGGAACTATAAGTCCGCCTACTTTCTTAAACGGCACACTAAAGTTTCCAAAAATGTCTTTCTCCGGCTCCCCTTCAAAAAGACCGTTGCGCATATAGCGCTTAACCAACCTATCTTCTAAAGAGTGATACGAGATCAAACTCAATCTTCCTCCAGGCTTGAGCATCTCTTCGGTTTGCTGTAAAAACTCTTTTAAAACCTCAAGCTCCTGATTCACTTCAATACGAATTGCCTGATAGATCTGAGCCAACAACTTGTGCTCTCGATTAGCCGGCAAAAAGGGCTTTAAAGCCACTTTTAAATCTTCTGTAGTCTCAATAGGATTTTCTTTACGAAGCGAAACCAAGGTTCTGGCTATTTTAGGCGCGCTCCTCAATTCCCCATATTGCAACAAGACCCTACTCAGATCTTCTTCGGCATACTCATTTACCACATTATACGCAGAAAGCTTATTCCCCTGATTCATACGCATGTCTAGCTTCGCCTCAAACCGGGTTGAAAAACCACGTTCTGCAACATCAAATTGATGCGACGAAACTCCAAAATCTCCTAATATTCCATCCACTTGCGCAGCGCCATAAAAACGCAAAAAGCGTTTCGCAAAGCGAAAATTTTCATTGATCAATGTAAATCGAGGATCATCAATCGCATTTTCTAGCGCATCCTTATCCTGATCAAAAGCAAACAACTTTCCGTTTTCACCAAGACGTCTTAAAATCTCTCTCGAGTGACCGCCACCACCAAAAGTGACATCCACATAAACACCATCTGACTTAATCGCCAGACCATCTACTGTTTCTTTTAACAATACCGGGCTATGATAATCCATCTGGCACGTCATTTTGATCACCCATCACCTCCTCTGCAAGCGCTGCAAAGTCTCCGTCGTTATCACTCACCGCTACTTCATAAGCTACGAGATCCCAGATCTCAATTATATTTCCTCCGGAAGTCAAAACGATATCTTTTACTATCGAAGCAAAAGCAAGCAAATCTTTTGGAATTAACAATCTTCCAGAAGCATCTGCTTCAATTAGCTTTACACCTGCAGTAAACCTGCGTATGAAATCCACATTTTTTTTATTGAAGCGATTGAGTCCATTAATTTTTTTCATCATCACATCCCACTCAGACATCGGCCACAATTCTAAACAAGAATTAAAGACCGATCGCTTTACAACAAACCCTTCCTGCAACTCTTTTGCAAGCTGTTTTTTTAACGCAGACGGCATCATGAGCCTGCCTTTGGCGTCAACTTTACACTCGTATGTCCCTATTAGGCTGAGCACGAATACAGTAGGTTTTAGATATTATAACTTCAAATATATAGAATTTATTACCACATTCTCCCACTTTATACCACTTTGTTGATAAGTCTTACCACTTGTTAATTATTGAGAAAACCTTAACATTGAGTTAGTAGCCTGTCTCAAAACCTCTTGTTAGCTTAGGCTGAATAAAGCTTGACAGACTAAAGCATTTTTAGATTTTCAATTTGCTCTAAATGTCTATATTTGTGGCAAAGCCTCTTGCCCACCAATAATTATGAAGCACCAATTAAAAACCGAGGGAAAGTTCACCTACTTAGAAGTTGGTGAGGGAACCCCTATAGTTATTCTTCACGGATTGATGGGTGGCCTGAGCAACTTTGATGAAGTCACAGACCATTTTTCGCAAAGGGGATATAAAATTGTAATTCCTGAGCTCCCTCTTTACTCAATGCCGCTTATTAAAACCGGCGTTAAAACATTTGCTAAATACCTTAACGACTTTATCAAGCTGAAAGGCTTTAAAGAAGTAATACTTTTAGGAAACTCGCTAGGCGGTCATATTGCCTTGTATCACACAAAACTTTATCCCGAAGTGATGAAAGCTTTAGTTATCACAGGAAGTTCTGGTTTATACGAGAGTGCAATGGGTGAGAGTTACCCTAAACGCGGTGATTATGAGTATATCAAAAAGAAAGCCGAAGACGTTTTTTACGATCCAGCTGTTGCAACTAAAGAAATTGTAGATGAAGTTTATGAAACGGTAAACGATCGCAATAAACTCATTAAAACACTTGCCATTGCCAAGAGCGCTATACGTCACAATATGGCACAAGACCTCCCCACGATGAAAACTTCAACGTGTATCATTTGGGGTCGAAACGACAATGTAACCCCTCCTGAAGTAGCCGAAGATTTCAACAAACTTTTACCCGATTCTGATTTGTTTTGGATTGACAAATGTGGTCACGCTGCGATGATGGAGCGCCCGCAAGAGTTTAATGAAATTCTTTCTGACTGGCTCAAATCACGTAACATATAACACCGTTTGTTATGCATATTAAATCTGCAGAATTTCTAGTTAGTAATTCTAATGTGGCCAAGTGCCCAAAAAATAAAATGCCCGAGTATGCTTTTATTGGGCGTTCTAACGTAGGGAAGTCTAGCTTAATCAATATGCTTACCGATCGTAAAAACCTTGCTAAAACTTCAGGGAGACCAGGAAAGACACAACTTATCAATCACTTTGTGATCAATCAAAATTGGTACTTGGTCGATTTACCAGGATACGGTTATGCACGCGTTTCTAAAAAGGTTAAAAAAGAATTTCAAAAATTTATCACGCAGTATTTTGAAGAACGCGAACAATTAGTTTCTGCATTTGTTCTTATAGATTGTCGGCATGAACCGCAGCCTATTGATAAAGAGTTTATGGAGTATTTAGGTGAGAAGCAAATTCCGTTTTCTATTATTTTTACCAAAACAGATAAACTGAAACCAAAAGCTCTGGAGCGCAATATTGAAAACTACAAGCAAGAATTGCTGGCAGGAGCATGGTTAGAAATGCCAAACTATTTTATAAGCAGTGCCTCTAACAGCACCGGAAAAGACGAGATTTTAAACTACATCAACCGGATCAATGAGCAACTTAAAGAACAGGAATCCTAGTTCTGATAATGCCTATTAGTTCCTGATCTGTTTTTAGCGTATCGAGCGCATCTACTGACAAGAACATTTCTAATTTTTTATTCTCTTCTTTCAATATAAATGGAAACTCATTAAAATTTTTAGAGTCTTCCGCGTAAGCTTTTCTAAACTCGTCAATATGATAGAATTTCATCTCGATGTGATTTTCTTCTCTAAATTTTTTCCAAACCTCACGTTCACGAAAAACTCCATAAGTTAAGTCACAAAGTTTACATGCATATGTTGACGGACTAACAATTTTATGCAGACTATCTAAGTACGCATTTAAGTTACCAGAATGCGCACTGTAAACAAAAATTAGCTTCTGCATATTTGCTTTAAATAGTTTACTTTTTTAATTCTAATTTTTCAGCAAAATAATCGCAGAAATCCATCATCGTTGCAGTCATCTTATCATCATCTGTAGCACGCTTAAATGTGTTTGCCATGCTTACCAAAGTCTGGTGAAAGAATACTTTCATCTCATCAACCGGCATATCTTTTGTCCACAGATCAATGCGAGCTGCTTCTTGTTTGTTGTGATCCCAAAGCGAAAGCATTAATGCTTTTGCAGGCTCGTGAGAAACACCACCATCTGGAGCGTTCCACG
>Ga0207888_100294_pt1 | contig 22612 bp, 18 predicted proteins | sample LinPmetageLP43_FD_184055 | JGI IMG/M metagenome (GOLD analysis project Ga0207888, IMG submission 184055) | Marine viral communities from the Pacific Ocean - LP-43 (SPAdes) | ecosystem: Environmental > Aquatic > Marine > Oceanic | place: Pacific Ocean | collected 2010-08-27 | reverse complement strand
TTCTATTAGCGATTTATATAAGTTAAACAACTTAGACCTCAACAGCTCATACGAAGCACGATTTTATGGCATCCCAAATCACGGATTACCACATTATAAAGAGCGGTTAAAAGATTTGCTGAGTAACCGCTATCGGTTTTCAATATTTAATACTACTTCAGAAAATTTTGATCAGTTTATTACGCGTTTTCAATCTAAGAAATTTGGGCATCTCAACGGCTATACCAGTGTATTGGTACTTTTTGCAAAGTATTTGGGAGAAAAAAAGCTGATTTTAAAAGACCTCTGCCCTAGCCTAACGCATTGTATTGTAACTGCAGAAATGCTTTTTAAGGAGGATTTAGAATTATTAAAAAAGCAATTTGGTGTACAAATTCTTAATGAATACGGTTCTTCTGAAACTGGGATTCTCGCTTTTGGTCCTGCAGAAAATGCTCTAAAAATTGATAGCAGATTGCAATATGTTGAAATTTTAGACGAGCAAAATAAACCGGTTCCTAAAGGAACCTCTGGGAAAATAGTTGTGACTTCTCTTTTCAACAATGCACATCCTTTTATTCGTTATGAAATAGGAGATTTAGGGACGCTCGATTTTGTAAATAATCAACTCGTTCTGACAAAATTAGAAGGAAGAACAGGTGATTTTGCGCTGCTTCCAGACGGAAAAAAAATTCCTGCACTTTCTTTTTATTATGTGACTAAAGAAATAATTAAAGACACTGCAAACGTAAAAGAGTTTGTGATCGTCCAAAATCAGCCCGATACTTTTACGATAGATTATGTTGCTGGTATAGCGTTTTCAAATGCTGAAATTGAAAAAATAAAAAGAGCGATAGGCGTTCATTTAGGCGGAAATATTCAGATTAACATCAATAAAAAATCATCTTTAGACCGAAGCAACCGCGGTAAATTGAAACAGTTTAGACGCGCGTTTTAATTTTGGTATTTGATAAAGCCTTTATACGCCCAGCAGATCATATAATAGGCAGATTCTACAACTGATAAATCTGCAACTTCCCGGTAAAATTTCCATTGATATTTGAGTAGGCTTTTTTTATTTCTGGAGAGCGAATTTCTTCTGATTCTATAAATCGCCAAAGGCTTTTGAATGCCGTAAGCAATATCTATTTCTTTTAAATATTGTAACCACAACCCCATATCCTGGCGTTTTTTAATAAGCGGCATATATTTTTTGCCCAACTTATCAATATCTAAAAAAGCCGTCAAACAACTGATGGAATTACTTTTTAAAATATCTGTGTAATTCACCTTTTTAGGCACGATAAAATCTGATAAATAAGGGTTCAGATTTTCATCTAAGCGTTGGTAGGAGGCAAAAACAAAATGGTGCTTTTTTGCTTCAGCAATGCTGGTTTCTAAAAACTCAGAAAACCAAATATCATCTGCATCTAGAAAAGTCAGGTATTTTCCCTGAGCATTTTTGATTCCTAAATTTCTAGCGTTAGCTGGACCTTTATTTTCAGTTAAGGGAAAACATTTTATCCGGACATCTTCAGTTTTTAATTTATTTATGTGCGTAACCGTATCATCTGACGAAGCATCATCAACAATGAGCAGTTCCCAGTCTGTGATCGTCTGATTTTGAACAGACGCAATGGTTTCAGCAATAAACTTTTCAGAATTAAAACTGGGTGTCACAATGGAAACCAACGGTGGGTCGCTAATAGGCTTTTTTATCGCCATAAATCACTTGGAAAAATGTTTTGGCTATAATACGCAGATCCATTAGAATAGACCAGTTTTCCACATAAAATATGTCAAAACGCACCCTGTTTTTAATATCTAGCTTGGTTTCTATTCCGCCGCGATAGCCGCTTACTTGTGCTAAGCCAGTAATTCCTGGTTTAACCAAATGACGCACCATAAACTTGTCTACCTGATTTTTAAAGGAATGTGTGTGACTTACCATATGCGGTCGTGGACCTACCACAGACATATCGCCTAGAAAAACATTGTAAAACTGGGGTAACTCATCAATACTGGTTCGTCTCAAAAATTTACCCAGTTTAGTGGTTCGCATATCATTTTTACAAGCCTGTAGATTATTAGCCTCTTTATTCACGGTCATAGACCGGAATTTATAACAGTAAAATTCTGTTCCGTCTATACCGTTACGCTTCTGCCTGAAGAAGAGTGGGCCTTTTGAAGTTGAAGGAATGATAATAGCCAACAACGGTGTAAGCCAAGATAGAATAAACACAATGACAAGAGATGAAACAACAATGTCCAAAAGACGTTTTAGAAATAAATTAATAGGCGTATCGATGGGCAAAGTTCTCAAGGCCAGTATGGGTGTGATTCCATAGTATTGGAAATCCATCTTTTTAGTAAAAATATCTTTGTTATCCGGTAGGAATTTTAATGCGACTAGATTGTTATCAGCAAACTGAATCAGTTTTTTTATTTCTTTATTCTTTAACTCTGCGACAGAACAATAGATCTGATGAACTGAATTCTTTACCGTAAAATTGATCACATCATCAACACTTACTTCTTTGCTTCTCAAATCAAAATTCTCAACAAACTGAAACCCGTATGCGGGGTTGTATCTGAAAAAGTTTTTGAGTTGTTCCGTTTTTGAGTTCTTGCCTAGAATAATTACCCGTATCGTATCTCTTCCTAATTGCTTTCGGTATTTCTTCCGCAGGTTAAATATTGAAATTTTTAGTAGTGTAATTATTCCCAGTGCTAAACACGCATATTCTAATACTGCTGAAGCAGCTATATCGATTTCGTTAAAGATGCCAAAAAAAGTAAACAGGCATAAAATCAATAGTAAAAATTGTCTAAAAAGCTTAGCAAGAATTTTTACTAAAGGTGTAAAGCGATATACTTTGTAAAAACCAAAACCCACCGTTGTGATCAGCCAAGCAAAAGTTATATATACCGCAAAAAGTTTATAATTAGCAGTAGAAAAGTCAAATAAAAGACTTAAAATGAGAAGGGTAACTATATCTATAAAACATACAACAGGTTGTAATAGATAATTATGCTTAGTTCCTTTTACGTTCATAAGCGGGCAGCTTGGAGCAAATTGGATTTGGTTAAACGAGTCAAATTTAATAAAAGAAATAGGTTTGTAAAGCTAATATTTGTCAATAGATAAAAAACGAAAGTTATCTATACTTATTTATTACTTGATTCTCTAGCAATCTTGTATGTTTACAGCAATAGAAACCCCAAAGATCTACCCTGTTTTACATGAATAAATTGAAAGTAGTTCATATTGTAGAAGCCTTAGGTGGTGGTGTTTACAGTTACTTTATCAATCTGACGCATGTACTGTGTAAAGATCCAAACCTTGAGGTTACGGTAATTTATAGCGATCAGCGTAAAGAAGTTAATCTCAAACAAATTGTGAAAGATTTTCATCCTGATACGCGATTAATCTGTTTGCCGATGCAACGCGAAATTAGTCTGAAAAAAGACTGGAATGCCTTTAAAGGTATCAGACAAGTCCTTCTTAAAATCAACCCAGATGTGTTGCACTTACATTCTTCTAAAGCGGGAATTCTTGGTAGATTTGCTCATATTTTTTTACCTTCAGTAAAGGCAAAATTATTTTATACACCACACGGATTTTCATTCTTGCGAAAAGATATTGGTGCTTTAAAAAGATCTGCTTTTTATCTCATCGAATTTTTGAGTCAAAAGTTAAGTGGCGGTACGCTCATCGCTTGTGGTGATACCGAATTAACTCATGCTAAAAAAATAGGATCTACGCTGCTGGTAAGAAATGGAATTAAGAACGATCCTGAACTCAGAAAGAATTTAAAGGTAAACACTGAAATTAAAACGATAGGTATTTTAGGCCGAATCACCTATGCCCGCAATCCTGATTTATTCAATCAAATTGCGCTTGCCTATCCCGATATTAAATTTATCTGGATAGGCGATGGCGAACTTAGAAAACGCTTAACTGCACCCAATATTAAAATCACAGGATGGTTTAACAAGCAAGCTGAAGGTTTACACAAATTGGAAAAGCTAGATCTGTATTTACAAACTTCCTTGTGGGAAGGTTTGCCCTTTGCGTTGCTTGAAGCTTCGGCACGTAAGATCCCTATTCTTGCAACAAATATTATTGGGAACAAAGACATTGTAGCTTCGGGGAAAACAGGATTTTTATTTGAAAATTTGGAGGAGTTTGATGAAGCTCTAAAGCTTCTAAAACCATTAGAAATACGAGAAAAAATGGGCAAAGCTGCGGCAAAGCGAACAAAACTTTTATTCAACAGCTGTATAAATTTTAAAAAGCTTATTTCAATTTATCAAGCTTAATATCTAAAGCATTTTTAGTGAAAATCGAAAGCCAGATTCCACTAAAAACAATACCGTCAAAACGAATTAAAAAATCATCTACAAAATTTGCGCTGGCAAAAAGTATAAAGAAGAATACACATAAAACCTGTCGCGAAGCAATACCTATGTACAAAAACAAGAACACATAAAGCAGGGAAACCGCAAGCCCGAGAATACCGAATTTTATCCAAAAATCAAGATACTGATTGTGAACAGGAAACTCATATTTTGCCAAAAACTGCTGGTTTGTATCTTTAAAATAGGCAACCACTTCCTGTTTCCCATCTGCTGCCCCTACTCCAATCACCGGATTTTTTAACGCAACTTCTAAACTGGATTTCCAAATGCTCAATCGGGTTACTAAGCCATTAAATGCTTCGGCTTCGGGATTTTCTAGCTGATCTAGTTTCCCCACCTTATCGAGATGTGCAAACGTAACATCAGAGAATTTTTGAATATTGTACGGAAAGAGTTTTACAAAACCGATTCCCAAAACTATAAAAACCGCTAAACCAACTGCTAGTTTTTTTAACGATTTAGCTGAAAAAACAGTTTTATTTCCGAAGAAACTGACTAAAATAATTCCGAAAAAAGCATTTACAATTGCCAGTCTAGTGTTAATATAAAACAACACGATTAATGAAAATAGAAAAAACACAAAACGCCAAACTATATGTGTTTTTCGAATCTGCCCCAGAGCTTCTTTAAAAAAGTAGAAGTTAATAACCATTACAAATGCCACGTGCATATTGAGTGCCGGCGCGTGCATATTTATCGATCTAGCAAATTCGTAGCCCATTTCCCAAAGGTCGATTCCGTTAAGGTATTTATTGAATAATTCCGGAGAAATTATCGCAAACCTAATCAGGCAAAAACTTAGAATTGCCGTAGTTGCCAAAGCGTAATAGCGTAAGATTAAAATTGTGTTGAGTCGGTGATTTTGGCTTAAAATAAATAATGGCAGAAGTAAGAGACTCACGCGCTTTTCGGCGTGCTTTATACCTTCAGTAAAGACCTCATTATTCCAAAAAAACAGGAGATCTAACAAAAACGGACTCGCAATCAGCAGCATAAAAAAGAGGCGTTTTCTGGTAAATTTCAGTCTCTTAAAAAACACAAGATTGTACACGATAAAAAGAATCAACAGTATCGTTGCCGGAACTCTAAAAATCAGAGAAACCGCAAGAATAGTAAGCCACGCATTGTAACTAAACCGGTATGTCCTTTCTGAAACTATCATAGTACAATGCAAAATAAAGCAACGGCAATATGCCTATTTTATGTTTAACTGCAGAACCTAAGTCGGGCTCAAAAATCCCTTGAATGATAAAATAAGCGAAAACAAGATAAAAAGCCCATATTTCATAGGAATAGCGTTTCCGCTTTGCAAGGCAATTTCGGTATAAAAACATCAGATACAGTGTAAGAATCAATTGCCAAAAAACAAACAACACGATTTGCGGCTCAAAAAGGTGTTTAAAACCATTTACAGGTACATTTACAGACACAAAACCATAAACGACACCGTAGGTCTCCCCATACCAGGTATCAGTCTTTAGCGGCGATGTAATTGCAGAATTTGTAGCTTCTTCTCCCAGACGTTCTTCATTAAGCGTTTCGCGAGTACTTTGAGACAAATATTCACCCTTTACAAGTCCGTATGACAGACTTAAAAAAATTGCGATTAACAATCCCGAAAAAATACCGGTAAGCACTTTTCGTTTAAAATTGATCAAACTCGTCACATAAATAACTCCTGCAATAATGGGTATCAAAACATAATACGGGCGATACCAAAAACCAAAAACAAACAGGCTCAAAAAAATTAAAATTATGGTTTTTGAAAAGCTGAAATACTGCTGTTTAAGAAGAAAAGGAACAAGCGCAATAAAGATAAATGTGATGAACTCTTTAGAAGGCATTGATACAAAAAAAGCCAGCATCAGTATCAAAGAATAGGCTAAAACATTACGTACAGTTAGCTTTGCAAAACGCTCAGGGATGCCCAATTTGTAAATGATTAACAACAACACCGGAAGCTGTAGCAATGCAACTAATGAAAAAGATAAACTACCCAACCCCGTAATATCGTAAAAGAGCATCGTCACCGGGTAACTGCGCCAAAAACCTTTCTCATTATAAAAATCTTCGGCAATAACTATTGCGTCATAAAAAAAGCGTTCGGGTAAATAAAAAGGTGCTAAAATACCAAGCATCAAAACCACTAGCCCTAAAAGCCAATAAACCAATTTTGATCTGGAAATTAAAAGCCTCATCAATGTAGAAAAAGTTTGATATTATCTTTTTTGTAAACCCAAAATGCCGCGAGTAAATTCCAAAAAATCACACTTAAAGCTGAAGCGATAGCAGCCCCTTCCATCCCATATTCTGGTATCAATAAAAAATTTAAAAGCGCATTGAGCAACACAGCAAAAATTAAAATATACTGTAACGCTACTTGCTTCTTAGTCATATTGAGATACACCTGAGTTATACCAAATAAACTACTTAAAAAATGCCCAAAAATTAAAATTAATAAAGCACTATTGGCTTGTTCATAAGCATTCCCGAAAATGTGTAAAATAGGCTTTGAAAAAAGCATCAAAAAAACTGAAAGTACAGTTGTTAAAATCACAATAACACGTACTCCATTCTTTACCAATGCTTGTAATTTTTGCCTGTCTATCGCATACAAATTTGCAATTTTGACCGCGATAAACGAGCTGATCGTATTGACCACCGTAGAAATTAAAAAGATGATTTTTATAGAAGTCCCGTAATATGCAAGGGTTTCAAAATCTGTGTAGTGTTTCAAGAAAAAAACATCAATACTGATCAATAAATAAAAGCCCAGCGCACTTATTGCAATGGGAATCGTGGCTTTTAAAACGGTTTTAATAGGTATTTGTAAATTCTGAACGTGACGCTGAACACGTTTTTTATATTGAAAAAACACCTCTATCGAAGATATAATTGCCAGCACAAAATAACTGAGTAAAAACACCTCAACCACATACTGCTGCTCCCGAAGCAAAAATAGAATGAGTAAGCCAAGCCCAAATGGGAGTTGTTTAAAAATTCCGCGGTATAATTCTGATTTTTGATGCAATGCAAAACCCCTGAAAAATTCTGTATTCAACAGGGTGATGGCATAAAAAAACAAACACGCCGCTGCTTTAAGAATCAACGTGCCTGAAGTTTCATCATTAAAAATAGATTCATAAACTGAATCAGGAATATTCCAGGCTAAAATTAAAAGGACGATAGAACCTGCCAATAGCAGTAAAACCATTTTAAAATAAACCTTGAATAATGCGCCTAACTGTTCCTTTTTAGAAAACCTTCCGGAAAAAAATAAAATGGATTGATCTGTGCCAAGAATGGTAAAACCACCGATTAGGAAAAGTGCAGAACGTGTAAACTCATATGCTCCTACTTCTTCCGCAGGATAAAAATTGGTAAGAAAAACGGTAATCCCAAAAAGAAAAAGAACACCACAAACGCGTAATATCAACACTTCAAAACCACCCCGTAGAACCGAAAGACCTCCTAATTTGCTGAGCTGATTTTTGAATCCATTTCTCATAAAGTCTCATCAAATTATAAAAAGGTTTGGGGTTAGAATCTTTTACAATTCGTTTTTGAATCGCTTTTTAAATCGAATCAATAGGTGATAGCAAACAAACAAAAAAACCAGTAAAACCGGAATAATTAAAACTAATACACTTCTCAATGATGTCTTTTCAACCCAAGCCGATTTGGAATAAACCTTAAAAACAGCATCCAATTCGGGTATTTTTTGCTCTAAAATTCTATTCTCCAAAAGTAATTCTGTCTTAGAGTTGAGAATCGCACTTGTTGCAGAATTCTCATTTTTTGTTAAAACATTGAGGGATGTATTTCCTTGTTTTAAAGCTACTGACACATTGATAAGTACACTGTCTATCTGACGAATGGAAAAAGTATTGGCTTCAATTTTCTTTTTAATAGCTGCTAATGCTGCTGTTCTTTTTTGCTGTAAAAACGTATTGGACTCAAGATAGGCTGTTATTGCATCCAGGTCCATTAAAGAATCTGAAGCCACCACCACAATGCGATGAAGGTCATAAGCTGGTGCATATAAAGGCTTGTCATAAAATGCAGATTCATCTGAATAATTCTCAGAAATTCTGGGAATTATATCCTGCGGAAAGTCTTCAAGATTCTTTAAAACGCTCGTAATATCTTCAACGGGTTCAACCGAAATTTTCTTTAGATTCTCAGTTGAAAAATCAGCGGTTAGCTTGTAACCTTTATTTTTTAAGCTTTGATTGATTTGCTCAACTTTTCCGTAGAGATAAGCGGTGCTTTCTACGTTAGGAGCAACAAGGATTTCTGCAGTTTGTAAAGGTTTGATAAGCTTTGATAAGCCATACCCCACAACTACTCCCAGAACGAGCAGACCAATAATAATTAGTACATTTCTAACAATAAACCGACCAAAACGATAGGCATAAATCAAGCACTTTTTAAACAGATTGCGCATGCCTCTAAAAAGATCAAAAAGATCTATATCTTGGTTTGTGTCTTGGCTCATTTAGTCTTTAAATATCTGTTCTAGAATTTGCTCAGTGATCAAATAAGTGGGTTTTACACCCGTCGTTCCTAATCCGCCTGAAGCCAAAGTGCTACCGGTTTCTAACGGATTATCTGAAGCATAATACGCATAACGCACTTTAACCTCATCGCTGATGCTTCCGCGTAGTTTTGCAGCTGCCTGAATCGCTTTTTGATAATGCGCACCTTCCATCTCCAGACCTATAACATTCCATGTGCTTTCATAAAAGAAGCGTAAAATATCTCTGTTTTGAAGCGAAGTTCCCAGTACAGTTATCATGGCACCATCAAAAACCGAAATTCCATGACCTTCTAAGTCTTCTTTTTTCAGTTGGTTTTCAAATGGATAATTATCTGCCGTACCTTCAAATAAATGCGCAGAAGGAATCATAATATCGCCTTTCCCGCCTTCTAAAATTCCTGCTTTACCCATTATAGAAACCGACTTTACATCTAGATGTACCGTTTTACGTTTGTCTTCGTATGGTTTCAGCAACTCCTCCATAGTCTCATACGCCTGCTCGCCAAAAGCATAATCCATCACGATAATAACCGGCTCTTTTCCTTTAGGATATTCGGTTTTTGAACAGAAATTATTTTGATCTAAATCTAGCTTTGCCGTATCAAAAATCTGCACATCAATGTTGGTCCCACTCTGATCTGGAATGAAGATCATCCCATTTTGTTGAGCGGTTTTTTCTACACGAGAACGTAATTTACCACTACCGGCATTACTCAAGGTCTCGTAAATCTCCAGATTGTTCTTCTTAGCCATTTCTTTAGCTAATGCAACCGGAGCAAAAAGCGTATTCATCACACTGTGCATATTGGCACTTATGATGTGAATAGGTCTTCTTAAAAGATCTTTGCTTTCTAATTCTTTTTTGATGTTATCAGCCCAAACTTCACCGTGAATATGATGCCCTAAACGCTCCCTTAAAACCGGTGAAAACGTTACCAAACGCTTTTCATTCTCCACTATTTCTTCAATAGCACGTTTACCTAACCAATACACTAATTTTAAAAAGCGCTTTTCATTACTAGGTGCCGAAAATTTGCTGTAAATCGTAGAAACCTCGTGAAAGGTTCGGCCTAAAATATTTGCGGTATGGGTTAATGCAATCTCGCGGTCTTGCTGAGAAAGTGATTCTTCTGCAAGAACGGCTTTCTCGAGTTTTTGCCAATCGCGGGTGGTATGCCCTTCCTCATTGATCACCACCCTTTTCATAATCTTATGTGACTCTACAAAAAGAAACGTAAGGTGGGTCAAAATATCATAAATCTCAGAGCGTCCTCTGGTTATCTCTATATTCATCTGCTCATCGTCTATACGATAGCAATTGCGACGACGCTTAGGTGGAACAATAGGCTTAAAATGTGAATTTTTATAGCCTTCATCACTCGTGAGGTTGATGTACCTGCACTCTTCAATCCCTTCCGGAAGGCGGTCTATTACGTATAATAACCCATTCAATTCTACTTTTTCTTCGGCAATGGTGCCGTAGATCTCAGGACGCAGAATTAAAAGTGCTTCCCTTAAGGTTTCACCCGAAACACCCATAGGTTTATAAAAACCTCTGTTGAACAAATGCCGCATGGTAATGTACATACGCTCAATCGCAGCAGAGCTTTCTTGAGAACGGGTTCTATCTTGTTGTTTTATTAAACTCATTAAATCAAATATACTTTTTTAAAAATCAAGTTTGTTTAGGGCATCTGCAATACTGCGATCATTGGATAATCTAGGCAGTTTATTTTGACCGCCTAATTTTCCTTTTGACTTCATATACGCATTAAAGCCGCCCTGCGGAATTACTTTGATTTCTAATGTTTTTAAAATTTTTCCTGTTATTAAATCTTTATAATAACTGTTTTGTTTCTGAAGCTCTTTGTCAATCGCATTCGCGAATGCTTCTAAATTCTCTGGCTGTGAATCAAATTCTATAAACCACTCGTGATACGGTAAACCAGTTTCTGGGTTAATTTGTGGTGCTACGGTAAATTCACTCACCTGAGCCTTAAATTGACTCGCTGTGCTCGCCAGAGCTTCTTCTACCTCCTTGCCTATCACGTGCTCTCCAAAAGCCGAAATAAAGTGCTTTATACGCCCTGTAACTACAACTCTATGTGGTTTTATTGAAGTAAACATCACCGTGTCTCCTACATTGTAAGCCCATAAACCTGCTGTAGTAGAAATGATCATTACATAGTTTACACCAGTTTTGACTTCGCCAATGGTTAAACGCTGCGGATTCTCATTAAAAAATTCGTCTGCTTTTATAAACTCATAGAAAATACCCGAATTTAACAACAGCAACATTCCTTTTTCACGCTGTGAATCCTGAAAGGCAAAAAACCCTTCACTTGCTGGATACAGTTCAATACTGTCTACTTTGCGACCTATGAGGTTTTCAAACTTTTTACGGTATGGCTCGTAGTTCACACCGCCGTAAATAAACAGATTGAAATTAGGGAAAATGTCTCCTATTTCTTTTTCAGTTTTTGCCTGAAGTTTTTCAAAATACATTTGTACCCAAGGGGGAATACCGCTGATGACACTCATGTCTTCCGGTAGGGTTTCTGCTACAATCGCGTCAACTTTAGACTCCCAATCTTCAATACAATTGGTTTCCCAACTGGGCAGGCGGTTTTTCTGAAGATAACTCGGTACATAATGCGCCACAATCCCAGATAATCTTCCGGTTTTGATGCCGTTTTTTACCTGAAGTTTCGGACTTCCCTGTAAGAAAATCATCTTACCGTCTACAAATTTGCTGTTTCCGCTTTCTGCGATATAATGCAAAATTGCATCACGTGCTGCGTTAACATGCATCGGCATTGATTCACTCGTAATAGGAATATATTTTGCTCCGGAAGTAGTCCCCGAAGTTTTAGCAAAATACTCCGGTAATCCCGGCCATAAAACATCCCGTTTACCATTAACTACTTCTTCTACATAGTTTTTTAGAGCCTCATAATCCCTTAAAGGAACATGCTTTGCAAAATCTGAATAAGATTTTATTTTATCAAATTTATGGTCTTTTCCAAAGCTTGTATTTTTAGCATTTTTAATCAAATATTTAAAAACCTTCAGCTGGGTTTCTTTAGGATTTGCACTCCATTTTCGTGTCTGCTTAGCAATGTATTTAGCAAATATTTTTGCCGAAAAAGATTTAATAGACATTATTCAAATGAAATATAATTAGTAGGATCTACCGGGTACCCATTGTTCCAGAGTTCAAAATGCAGATGTGGCCCTGTAGATAATTTTCCGGTTGAGCCGGCAGTTGCGATTACCTCTCCAGCTTTTACCAAGTCGCCCTGATCTTTTGTGAGTGAAGCGTTGTGTTTATAAACCGAAATCAAATTATTACCGTGATCTAAAATAATCACATAACCGGTTTCTGCTGTCCATTCAGAAAAAATAACCGTTCCGTCTGCGGCTGCCTTTACTGCTTCATTCTTCGGTACAACTACGTCAACTCCATAATGCTTTTCTTCTGCATCATAACCTTCAGTAATATTTCCTTTTACCGGTGGAAATAATGAAAAGCTAACCGTTGAAGAGGCTGGTTCAAAAAGATTATAACGGTCTTCATTAGCAACCTGCTCTCGTAATAAACTATCTTCTTTAGAAATCTGCATATTGAGACCACCGGTATCTCTGGGTTCAATAAGTAAAATAGAATCTTTATTAAAATCAACCTCGTCTACATCACCGGTAAGAACCTTTTTTATACTCGCATAATATTGCTCGTTAATATCTAACTGGCGTTTTAAAGAATCGGTTTCAAACATCAATTCTGTCGCCTGGCGCTTCAGTTTTACAGAAGAATAACCGGGTATGTATTCGCGAAGTGGCGTATATGCAATCAAAATGGTGGTTAATGCAATAAGAATTATAATCGAAAAACCAACAACTATAAAAACATTGAGGCGCGTAAGTTTAAATGAAACACGTTCTTCAAACGTATCTTCATTAAGAATCAGCAACCTGTATTTGTGTAAGAGGCGCTTTTTAAACTTCTTTCTTTCTTTAGGTTTTGCCATAAAAATCAATAGTTAAGCAAATATAAAATTTAAAAGGCGTAACCCGACTGCTAAAGTTTTCAAAGGAAATGTCTATTCTTATGATTTCTTGTTATATTTACCATCTAAATTATCATGATATGAATGCATTAGCAATATTTTTAGGAATGATAGGGCCTTGGCAGATAGGACTTATCGTGGTTGTAATACTTTTACTTTTTGGAGGTAAGAAAATACCTGAGATGATGAGGGGATTAGGAAGCGGGATTAAAGAGTTTAAAGATGCTTCTAAAGATGACGATGCTCCACATAAATCTGACGAAACAATCGAAGAGAAAAAGTCTTAACCCTCACCAAGGTAAGAGTATAAAAAAAGTCCTTTAACTAAAACTTAAAGGACTTTTTTATTGTTTTCTATTTTAGGTTAGTCTACAAATTTTACTGAGCGTAAAATAGATTCTAATTCAAAAATATTATCTCTTTTATTTGCTGAAGGTTTAAACACAAAACCTTCTAAAACCAAATACCTGTCGTTCTCTTTATCATCAACAGTAAAGTTTACAAAAGGCCCTGCCATAAAGCGACCTTTTACTTCCCACATACCTTTCATTTGGTAAGCCGGTTTTCCGTCTATTGTAGTTTCGCTTAGATAAGGTGCAAAAGCTTCTTCTGTAATAAAACGCATTCCTTCGCTCACTGTAATGTTATCACCACCTATAGAATCACGCATTTTAATTAGTGAACCTATTGTATTAGAGTCCTTATCGATTAAGTTATAAGGCACTTCGTAAACCGTTATATTCATATCTCCGTTAGGAATATCTTTTCTAATCCAGTAGAAATTTGGATCTTCTTTTGCATAACGATACGCCGACGGAAACTTCATAGTAATCCCAAAAGCTTCAGTTAGAGGTTTATCATCTTTTAGCGATAAACTTATACGTCTGATTTTTTCTGTGAACTCTGTATCTTTATAGGTATCTACAATCTTCGCACTATCTTTTTTGATGAGATTTATAATGTCTTCTTCGGTAGGTCCTTTAAGAATAATACCCGTTTGAGGACGTGCATATTCATCGTGAACAATTTCTAATGATGCAGTATCTGCCTGCTCTACTTTTAAAAATGTACGTTGTTTTCGCATAAAACCAGAAAATGCCTCATTAGGCATCTGATTGATCTCAAACATAGGTTCTACCTGAGGCAACCCATTTACAGGACCTGCTAGTTTTTCTCTGATATTCTCCCCTACCTGCCCAGACCATAAATCATTAGGCATTACAACTGTAAGATTATTCAATCCACCAGAAGAAGCCGATAAAATCTTGCCTTGAGGTTTGTCATTACAAGCTACGAGAGCAAAAAGAAAGAAGGCTAAAAGTAATTTTTGCATAATAAAAATCTATTGTAGTTAGTTAGCTATAACCAAGGTCATTCCCGGTTTTAGTTTAGTACCACTAATATCGTTCCAAACTTTAAGATTTTCTGCACTTACACCTGGAAATTTACGGGCGATCTTCCACAAGCTATCACCACGCTGTACTACATATTTCTTTTCTCCACTACTTGTTACAGATTTTGAACTCCCTTTAGAAGAGCTTGTAGCAACCGGTTTATTTGGGTATAAGCTTAATCGCTGCCCTATTCTTAAATTATTAGATCTAAGATTGTTCCATCGTTTTATCTGCGAAACACCTACACCATAACGAGAAGCTATTTTTCCTAAATAATCACCGCTACGTACACGATAGGTAACGCTTGATGGAACTTCTAAATACTGCGGAAGTGTTTTCTCATCACGCTCAAGCTCTTTTTTGGCGGTATTGTAAATGTTTTCTTCATTAGCTACAAAAGGTCCAATTGCAGTAATAGGCAAGCGTAAATAATACTCTTTATCTTCAAGATAAGGAATCACATCTAACTTATAAGCCGGGTTTAAAAACTGAATTTCATCTAACGAAACTCCGGTATACGCTGAAACTTGTTGTAAAGTAATAGTTTCTTTAACCCGTATGGTATCAGTCTCAAAATAATTTACATCTGGTTGAGCCGGGTGATATCCATGCTCATCAGCGTATTCAAATATGTACATCGTGGCTAAAAATGCCGGAATATAACCTGCTGTTTCACGTGGTAAATGATGTCTAATATTCCAATAATTGGTGCGTCCACCACTACGACGTATCGCTTTACTCACATTACCAGGACCTGAGTTGTAAGAGGCTAATGCTAAATCCCAATCATCAAAAATCTCATAAAGCTTAGATAAATATTGTGCTGCAGCTTCAGTAGAAAGAATAGGGTCCATACGCTCATCAACATAAGAGCTAACATCTAAACCGTATAATTTACCGGTATTGAACATAAATTGCCACATACCTGTAGCTCCAACTCGAGATTTTGCGCGAGGTCTTAACGCAGATTCTACAATAGCCAAGTATTTTAATTCTAGTGGCATATTGTGCTTATCAAGCGTTTCTTCGAAACCCGGGAAATAGAATTGAGATAATCCCATTAAGCGCTCTAATGTGGGTTTATGGCGCTTTAAATAGCCTTTAATAACGTTTTCAAGAGAAGGATTGTACTCTACATTAAAAGGAGTACGTGCATCAAGCTCCGCTAAGCGTTCTTTAAGCACTTTAGTCGTGAGTTCTGGATAATCTACATCCTCATACTCCGTATCATCTACGAGAGCGGTGATAGAATCGTATAAGCTACCGTTTGTAAGCTCTTCCATCCAGAGTCTATCAATCTTTGCGGCGTATTTTCGATCATTCAGGTTTTGAAGGGTACTATCCCACTCCACTTCTTTATATAAAAAAGGCTGCTTTTTCCGGGCAGTATTGCTTCTCGCAATTTCCTGTTCCCTCAAAAGCAGCTTCTCTTTTAATTCTATAGTATCAACAACAGGAAGTGTTCTAGACACTTCATATGTTTCAAGATTTGACGATTTTTTCTGAGCATTTAAGCTCACTGCGGTCATGAGCATAAGTGCACAACCTAGACGATAACGTTTTTTCATACCTCTTTACAACGATAAAAACGCTAAAGTCGTATTTTTTAATCGAATTCTAAAACGCCAAATTTATTCTGTATGCTTATACTAATTAATCGCGTATAGCAGCAATACCCGGAAGCTCTTTACCTTCAAGCATTTCTAGCATTGCTCCACCACCTGTAGACACATAACTTACTTTATCTTCAAAGCCAAATTGTTTTACAGCAGCAACACTATCACCACCACCTACAAGAGAAAACGTTCCGTTTTTAGTAGCATCTGCAATTGCATTTCCTAAAGCGATTGTTCCTTTTGCAAAAGGTTCCATCTCAAAAACACCCAAAGGACCATTCCAAAGAATTGTTTTGCTGTTTGCAACAATCTGAGCAAAATTCTCTAAAGATTTTGGCCCAGCATCAAGACCTTGCCACCCGTCAGGAATGCTGTCTATAGGTTCTACTTTTGTGTTTGCGAATTCAGAAAAACTGTCTGCTGCAAGAACATCTACAGGCAAATGAACATTTACATTTTTCTCTTTTGCTTTTTTAAGAATTTCAAGAGCTAATTCTTGTTTATCATCTTCACAGATAGAACTTCCTATCTTTCCTCCTTGCGCTTTGATAAACGTATAAGCCATACCTCCACCTAAAATCAGGTCATCAACTTTATCCAGTACATTTTCAATAACTGTGATTTTAGAAGAAACTTTAGCTCCACCTAAAATAGCCAAAACCGGCTTTTCATTATCGTTAAGCACCTTATCTATACTCTCAATTTCTTTAGCTAAAAGATAGCCGAAACATTTATTTTCTGGAAAAAACTGAGCGATTATGGTTGTAGAAGCGTGTGCTCGGTGGGCTGTACCAAAGGCATCATTCACATAAATATCTCCTAATTTTGAAAGTTGTTCAGCAAAACCTTTATCTCCTTTTGTCTCTTCCTCGTGGTAACGCAGGTTTTCTAAAAGAAGAATCTCTCCCGGTTCTAATTCAGCAGCTGCTTTTTCAGCTGTTGCGCCTACACAGTTTTCAGCAAATTTAACCTGAACACCAATGATCTCAGAAACCTTAGCAGCGATATGCTTTAAAGAGAATTCTGGTTCGTTATCCTTCGGTCTACCTAAGTGAGACATTAAAATAGCAGAACCACCATCTTCTAAAACTTTTAAAATTGTAGGTTTTGCAGCTTCAATACGAGTAGCGTCTGTCACTTGGTGATTTTCATCTAAAGGAACATTAAAGTCTACACGTATTAGTGCTTTTTTATTTTCAAAATTAAAATCTTCGATGGTTTTCATGAATTCGTTATTTGTGATTTCAGTAATTAACTAGTTGTTTATCTTTATGGGAAAACACGGCATTAAGCACGTGATGTAGCTAACAAATATAACAGATAGGTTCAAAAAATACGTTACATTTCTGTTATATTTGAGCCCATGTTATTTCAATCTATACTCGGTCAGAATTTTATAAAAAAACACCTCACCACTAGTGTTGACCGCAAACGCGTGGCTCACGCCCAATTATTTATAGGTTCCAGCGGTAGCGGCGTCTTGCTCTGCGCCATCGCTTATGCTCAATATTTAATTTGTAGCAATACCAAAGGTGAGAATACCGGTGGCTCTACTTCGTGCAATTTAAAGTTTGACCATCTGGCACATCCTGATTTGCATTTTGCCTATCCTGTGGCAACCACAGATAGCATAAAATCTCATCCTGTCTCTGATAATTTTGCAAAAGAATGGCGCAGTTTTACAGAGCAAAACCCATACGGAAGCCTGTATGACTGGCATCAGCATATAGGTATTGAGAAAAAACAAGGAAAAATAGGTGTAGATGAAGCGCATGATATCGTAAAAAAACTTTCTTTAAAATCGTATGAAGGCGGTTTTAAAGTGATGATCATCTGGATGGCTGATAAGATGAATAGCGCTGCATCTAATAAATTGCTAAAGCTTATTGAAGAACCACCACAAAAAACAGTTTTTATACTCATTGCTGAAAATGAAGACCTCATATTAGACACGATAAAATCTCGCTGTCAAGTGCTACGATTTCCTCCTTTAGCTGCAGAAGCTTTAGAAGCAGCACTTATAAATGAGCACAATTGTAATGCTGCTGAAGCAAAAAAATTGGCAATAAAAGCACACGGAGACTACAACCTGGCAATGCATTTGCTAGATCACAGCAGTGATAAAGAAGAGTTTGAAACCTGGTTCGTAAGTTGGGTGCGTACCGCATTTAAAGCTCGCGGAAACAAGAAGTCTATAATTGATCTTATCTCCTGGAGTGAAAGCATTGCCTCAAAAGGAAGAGAAACTCAAAAGAACTTTTTAGGATACTGTGAAGATTTTTTTAGGCAAGCGATGTTATTGAATTATGGTGCTAAAGATCTCGTGTATTTACAACCGGTAACCCAGTTTGAACTTGCTAAATTTGCTCCATTTATTCATGGAAATAATATAGAATCACTTATTGAAGAACTGCAAACTGCTGCGTATCATATAGAACGCAATGGGAATGCTAAAATCATTCTTACCGATCTCTCGATAAAGCTTACTCGTTTATTGCATACTAAAGCATAAAAAAAGCAGCCAGTTGGCTGCTTTTTTAGTTATCTATTCTAAAACAAATTACTCTGCAGCTGTTGTATCTGCTGGAGATTCTGTTTTAACAGGTTCTGTTGATCCTGAAGAATATTCTTTATTTAAAGCTTCTAAAACTTTGTCTGTAATATCTAATTCAGATTTGCCATAAAGTACATTACCACTTTCATTTTTACCGTAAATAAAATCGTAACCGTTTTCTTCACCATAGGTATCAATAAACTTTCTCACTTTACTGATTACTGAATCTACAGCTGCCTGACTTTCTTGCTGAATCTGCCCACCACGATTTTGCTGCATTTGTTGAATTTCTTGTTGAAGTGCTCCAAGTTCCTGCTCCTTAGTCTGGCGTTCTGCCATACTCATAGATTGTGCATTTTTCTGATACAAATCTACTTTGATTTGAAATGCCTGAATTTTAGGTTGTAAATCAGCACGCACATCATCAGTAAGTTTTGTGTACTTATCTTGAACTTCTGTCATTTCTGTATAGTCCTCAAATAATTTTTGAGTATCAACAAAAGCTGATTTTGATTTTGAACAACCGATAAGGGTTAATGCAATTAATAAAATGCTAAATGTAGTTTTCATAAGTTTTCTAAAATTTGGCGTAAAAGTAATTAGTTGATTCAAATAAGAACGGAATTCTTCAGAAATAATAAATATTTATAAAATCTATAGTAATTAAATACTAAATAATAAATTTCTATTAAAAATAAATTCTTCAGCGCTTATTTAAGGGTCTTTTGAAATTTTCTAAACAAACGACAAGACTTAAACTTTAAAACGTCCTTAAATAGGCTTATTTAGCGAAATCGGTTCTTTTCAGTATATAAATTAAGGAAGAATACTCTCCAGAACTATTAGCCTTTAAATTGGAACGCAACCCATTAATAAATGCTGAAATAAATTTAAATTGAGATCCTTTATATTTTTCTGAAAGCAAGCTCACGTAAAATGAATCAAAGATTAAAGGTTTTTGATCTATCACTTCAAATCCATTTTTACTAAAAAGTGTTTTTATACTTTTTGCTGAAAGGTGATGCAAATGTCTAGGCACATCCCAGGCTGCCCAAAATTCTTTATACATTTTAGCGTCACAAGAATTAAAATTAGGAACTGCTATTATTAGTGTCCCATTTTTGTCAAGGTGCTCAGCTAACCAATTTATTTGTTTTTGAAGATTGGGTACATGTTCTAATACATGCCACATGGTAATCACATCAAAAGTTTGCTCCCCTACTCCACCTTCATCTGCATATAACAAAAGTTCTTTTGTCTCAGCATGAGTTCTTGCAATTTCGCTGGGTTCAATTCCTTCAACATCCCAACCTTTATTTTTTGCAACTTTTAAAAAATCACCGGTACCGGCACCAATATCTAAAAGCGATCCTGTTGCTGAATAATCAGAAACTAGTTTCAACTTTTTCTTCAGCATATAACTTTTTACTAGCTGATATAATTTTTCAACAATGCCCTTTTTAGAGTCTGTGTGAGAAATATAGTTTTCGCTTAAATAATACTTTTCTAAATTCTGAGGAATTGGATCTGTACTATACATATCTAATTCTTCATTATAAATAAGATCAAAATTCTCTTTAGTTACAGAGTGATCTTTGATATTGATTTTAGATTTTTTACTCAAGGAAGGCTTACTTTTTCTGAAATTTAATTTGATTGTTTCACGTGGAACTATAAAATTACCGCCCCATATAAACCAACATTACCGAAATATCGCTGGGTGAAACTCCACTAACCCGTGAAGCTTGTGAAATGGTTGTAGGTTGAATTTTGGTTAATTTTTCACGCGCTTCGTAAGACAATGATTTCAACTTAGTATAATCAAAATTATCAGGAATCTTTATATTCTCTAAGCGTTGCAATTTATCTGCGTTTGCTTTTTCTTTTGCGATATAACCAGAATATTTAATTCTGATTTCTGCTTGTTCCAAAACTTCAGTATCTAAATTATGTTCTGCAACATAATCTTGAACTTCATTAAAAGATAACATATCATCAAGATCAATCTGAGGGCGACTGAAGATTTTTACCATCTTATCAGATTGTTTCATTGGCGTTGTACCTTTTTCTGCTAAAACAGGATTTGCTTCTTCTGGAGTTATACTCGTGTTATTAAAGAAGTCAACAAGATTTTGAGCTTCGCTTTCTTTTTTATCCAATGCACGCATACGATCTTCACCTGCAAAACCTATAGCATAAGATAGAGGAGTTAATCTACTATCTGCATTATCTTGACGCAAAAGCGTTCTATATTCTGCCCGAGAAGTAAACATTCTATAGGGTTCTTTAGTTCCTTTAGTGATTAAATCATCAACTAAAACACCAATATAAGCTTCGTCTCTTTTTAAAATAAAAGGATCCTTTTCCTGAACTTTTAAACTAGCATTTACACCTGCAACTAATCCTTGAGAAGCTGCTTCTTCATAACCGGTGGTTCCGTTAATCTGACCTGCAAAATATAATCCTGAAACCAATTTTGTTTCTAAAGTATGACGCAATTGTGTAGGTGGAAAATAATCGTATTCTATTGCATAACCTGGTCTAAAAAACTTCACATTTTCAAAACCTGCAACTTGACGCAATGCTTTAAATTGAACTTCTTCAGGTAAGGAAGTAGAGAAACCATTTACATAATATTCAATCGTATTCCATCCTTCAGGTTCAACAAAAAGCTGGTGACGATCTTTATCTGCAAACCGATTAATTTTATCTTCGATCGAAGGACAATATCGAGGGCCTGTACTTTGAATTCTTCCGTTAAACATTGGAGACCGATCAAAGCCTTCACGAAGTAAATCATGAACTTCAGGACTTGTATAACTCATTTGACAAGAGCGTTGATTAGTGAGCGATTTAGTCACATTACTGAAACTAAACTTCTGTGGATTTTCATCCCCAGGTTGCTCAATCATTTTAGAAAAATCTAAACTTCTACCATCAACTCTCGGTGGTGTACCTGTCTTCATTCTACCAGAATCAAAGCCTAAATTAATAAGTTGTTCAGTAATTCCAGTTGAATTTCGTTCCCCTGCTCTTCCGCCTCCAAATTGCTTATCACCTATATGAATAAGTCCATTTAAAAAAGTACCATTAGTAAGAATAACGGACTTAGCTTTAATTTCAATTCCTAAAGAAGTACGAACACCAGTTACACGATCTCCTATAACTAAAAGACCATTTACCATCTCCTGATAAAAGTCAAGATTAGGTGTATTTTCTAACATCAAACGCCACTCTTCTGCAAAGCGCATACGATCACTTTGCACTCGAGGACTCCACATTGCGGGTCCTTTACTTTTATTGAGCATTTTAAATTGTATGGCCGTACGGTCTGAAACGATACCACTATAACCACCCATTGCATCGATCTCGCGTACAATTTGTCCCTTTGCGATACCTCCCATAGCAGGATTACAAGACATTTGTGCGATGTTTTGCAAATTCATAGTAACTAATAAGGTGCTGCTTCCAGTGTTTGCTGCGGCAGCTGCGGCTTCACAACCAGCGTGTCCCCCTCCTACTACAATAACGTCATATGTCTGATCAAAAAAACTCATTGTTCCACGTGAAACATTTAATTATACTTCCTTTAAAAATGGGCGCAAAGATACTTAAAATAAAGGCGCTAGCAATAAGCTAAGCATTCCAAAGAATAAGACACTCATCTTCCTTAGCACGCATCGTCTTCTTTTCTTCATCTGTTTTATCACCATAGCCACACATATGCAACAATCCGTGAGAGATTACACGTAATAATTCAGTATTAAATGATACTTTAAATTGCTCAGCGTTATCAGCTACACGATCTGTACTTATATAAATCTCACCATTTAAAATCTTGTCTTCTGTATAGTCAAAAGTCACTATATCGGTAAGTGTATCATGATCTAAAAACCGTTTATTAATGTCTAATAAGAAATCATCAGAACAAAAAATATAACCTAACGAATCGATACCATAAGACTCTTTAAGGGCGATCCCTTTTAACCATTTCTCGACGCGATCTTCATTATCAAGAACAAAATCATTTTGACTACTAA
>Ga0207888_100292_pt1 | contig 22798 bp, 15 predicted proteins | sample LinPmetageLP43_FD_184055 | JGI IMG/M metagenome (GOLD analysis project Ga0207888, IMG submission 184055) | Marine viral communities from the Pacific Ocean - LP-43 (SPAdes) | ecosystem: Environmental > Aquatic > Marine > Oceanic | place: Pacific Ocean | collected 2010-08-27 | reverse complement strand
GTGAGGAGTTTATCAAATTCCGGCTGATGCAGATAGCCTGCCTTCCCTAAAGAAAACCTGTTTTTATAGGGAGCGTCTCCTGCGGGAATGCGAAAATCCTCGTGGGTCTTGTGCTGCTTCAACATGTTTTTTTCGGTACGTATAAATACCTGACTTAAAACATAATTGATGTGAATACTCTGGGAAACCGTATGTATAAAGTAGATAAACAAAAACACACAGATAATGGCAAAAAATACACCCAGACTCGCTGCCAGTTTGGGAAAGCTGTCGGTATGGGAACTGGCGATGGGGATTGCCAGGATCAAGGCGTAAATGATGGTACCCGAACTGAAACCCAGAACCAACTGATGGTGTTTTTCAGCAAGTAGCAGGGGAATAAGGCGTGGCGAATAATTACTGATGTTTCGGTTTAATACATTCATCACCATAGTATAGCTAAAAATGGTAAGGGTAAAAATCCCTCCAATGATAAACGCGAGTATAAACTGTACATCAGCCTTTTCGGTAATAACCAAACCGCTCAACATGGAATCCTCGGGGACGGGAATAGCGATCCCAATTTGAAGAATCGCGATAAGCATAAAACACAGTGCCAATACCGAAGGTATTAAAGCGATACTGTTTAAAATTTTCTTAAGCGTCGAGAGCATAACCGTATTTTAAGCGTTCTATTCGATGGGATCCCGGCAAACAGCTACAGCCTTTTGCACGACCGCTCTAAAACTACCCTATCCCTTAATTTTTGGTTTCTGAGCGCATCAAAAATAATCCTTACTAACGTTTTGGGTGTTAATACAAAGCCAATTAAAGCTTAGCATTGGTGTCGGGTTCCACAGCAGTATTCCGGGTTTTGAGGAAGGTAATGATACTGGAAATGACATTTGGCTGTCTGAGGCCTGGGGTACTAATGAGGCATAACTTAATTCTACTGCTTTTTGCTTAAACTCTAAGGTGTACTGTTTGGCTTTACGTCTCCTAATTAATAAATTAACAACTTGCAATAATATTCATTCAACGCTATGTCCAGTCTAATGTAGTAATTCCACAGAAGTGAAATCAACTTTTCAGTAGAGTTGATTGAATTAATAATCAATTGACCCTAAATAAGTTGGATTTTTATTAAAAATGAAGTTGTTTGCAAATCACTTGCACATGAAAAAAGCCTCAGAAGACAAAATCTTCTGAGGCTTAGTATTTACTAGTGGTCCCACCTGGGCTCGAACCAGGGACCACCTGATTATGAGTCAGGTGCTCTAACCAACTGAGCTATAGGACCAGCTTGCAATGCATATTTCAGCATCAAAGCGGGCGCAAAAATAACATTATTTTTTATTTACTACAAGCATTTATTCGTCCTTATCTTTTTCAGGTGTTCTTTCTTGGCATAATTCTATTAAAACACCATCTGTACTTTTGGGATGCAAAAAAGCTACCCATTTATCATCTGCTCCTTTCTTAGGCTCATCGTTAATCAATTCAAAACCTTCAGATTTCAGGCGTTTCAACTCCCGCTTGATGTCTTCTACCGCATAGGCAATATGGTGTACTCCAGGCCCACGCTTTTCTAAAAATTTTGCTATTGCACTAGTATCTGCAGTCGCTTCAAGCAATTCTATCTTGCTTTCTCCCATTTTAAAAAACGAAGTATTTACGCCTTCAGAAGGAACTTCTTCAACTTTATAGGGCTTTACCCCCAGTAACTTCTCATACATCAAATTAGAGTCCTTAAGACTTTTTACTGCAATCCCTATATGTTCTATTTTTTTCATCTTGACGGTATTAAAACTGTAGAAAGATAGTAAACTACATTAGAGCAAGCCCACCAAACATCAAATTGAACGAAACATACCGGTAGCTATTGGGAATCGGAGCATTTAAATCTCGATCATCGAGTAAATGACACAAGTGCAAAAGTAAATGCAATAAGAAAAAACGTACTTTTGCAGTATGGAAACAAACAGACAAAAAAAGGTAGCAGGTGTTCTGCAACGTGACTTGGTAGATGTGATTCAAAAAGCATTGATGCAAGCCGGCGCTAAAAGCATCATTGTTTCTGTTAGTAAAGTAAATGTAACTACAGATTTATCTCAGGCTAAAGTGTATATGAGTGTTTTTCCGCATACTCAGGCCGAAGCTATGCTCAAAGAGGTTAAAGCTGTAAAGCCTTTTATCAAACACGAAATTGCAAACCGTACCAGACATCAGTTGCGTCGTATGCCTGAACTTCAGTTTTTTATAGATGACTCTTTGGAGTATATAGACGGTATTGACAAGTCTTTAAAAGGAACTGAAGATCCTATAGAAAATCCCGATTTGCTTCCGCGTCGTAAAAAATCATAAGACCACATTTTTGAAGTTTTCAGTATTTATCGCAAAACGTTACCTGTTTACAAAAAGCAGTAACAATGCTATAAATATCATTACCCTGATTTCGGCTATAAGTATTATTGCCGGCTCTGCTGCACTATTTATCGTGTTATCTGGGTTTTCAGGGTTGAAAGATTTCAGCCTATCTTTTTCATCAATTTTTGACCCGGATTTAAAAGTGATTCCCGCAAGCGGAAAAACCATTTCTTTTTCTAAAAAACAAGCTGAAGATCTTAAGAATATTGAAGGTGTAGCTTACTATACGCAAATCATTGAAGAACGGGCTTTTCTTGAATTTAGAGGAAAAAATCACATCGCTTATGTAAAAGGTGTTGACGAAAATTATATGCGTGTCAATAACATAGACAGTACCTTACTTTACGGAAACTGGATCACGCCTGAAGAACCTGTAGCTGCTATAGGTTTTGGTATTTCTCGTATACTTTCACTTGGCGTTAATAATTATACAGACTTACTACGCATTATGGTTCCTAAACCGGGAACCGGCCAGTTTACAGACCCTAGTCAGGCATTTAACAGTTCGCAATTAGTAGTTTCAGATATCTTTCAGGTGAATGAAGAAATTGACCAGAAATACATCTTTACCAATTTGGAATATGTGCGTCAATTGTTGCGGTATAATGATTCTACACTTAGTGCACTAGAACTCAAAATCAAGCCAAATGCAGATCCACTGGCGGTTAAAGATTCCGTTCAAAAACTCTTTGGAGATCAAGTTGAAGTAAAAACCCGCTTTCAGCTAAATGACAAGCTTTATAAGATGTTGAATGCTGAAAACCTCGCGGTTTATCTGATTTTTACACTGGTATTGATTATTGCGCTCTTCAATCTTGTGGGAAGTATTATTATGATCATCATTGATAAGAAAGCGAATATCAAAACCTTGCACAGTCTGGGTGCCTCATTAAAAGAGATCAAGAAAATCTATTTTTTACAAGGAGCTATGATGACAGTTTTTGGTGGACTTATAGGCATCTTTTTAGGGGCATTGATCGTGGGGGCTCAATTACAATTTCAGCTTAAAATGATCACACCTACACTTCCCTATCCTATGGAATTTACACTGATGAACTTCTTAGCAGTCTTCTTTACCATTTCAATTTTAGGAATTCTAGCCTCGTATTTGGCTTCGTCTACAATACGACCTAAATTGCTCGTAGATTAAATAGTTTGTTGAGCAAAATCGTAATCAGCAAAAAGCGTTTCAACTTCATCAAAAGCTGCAAAAACATCTTCAGGAGCATCGCTGGTCACCATTTTCATACGATACGGTTTAAAATCGGGAATGCCTTTAAAGTAATTGGTATAATGGCGACGGGTTTCAAAAACACCTAGCTTCTCTCCTTTCCAATCTATAGACATTTGTAAATGTCTTCGGGCAGCGTCTACACGTTCTTGCATTGTGGGTGGAGCAAGATGCTCACCGGTATTAAAATAATGCTTAACCTCTCTAAAAAACCAAGGGTAGCCAATACTTGCACGACCTATCATTGCGCCATCTAAACCATATTCATCGCGCATTGCTACAGCACGTTCTGGAGTATCAACATCTCCGTTACCAAATACCGGAATATGCATACGTTGATTGTTTTTAACTTCAGCAATTGGTCTCCAGTCGGCATCACCTTTATACATCTGGGCTCGCGTACGACCGTGAATAGCGATCGCTTTACAACCTACGTCTTGTAAACGTTCAGCAACCTCAACGATTTTGATCGAGTCGTGATCCCAACCTAAACGGGTTTTAACGGTTATGGGTAAGTTGGTGTGTTTCACCATAGCTTCCGTTAGAGAAACCATCAAATCGATGTCTTTTAAAATTCCGGCGCCGGCACCTTTAGAAACTACTTTCTTTACCGGGCAACCGAAGTTGATATCAATAATATCTGGCTTTGACGCTTCAACAATCTCCACGCTTTGAAGCATGGATTCCAGATTAGCTCCAAAAATCTGAATGCCCACAGGGCGCTCTTTCTCATAGATATCTAGCTTCATAACGCTTTTTGCCGCGTCACGTATCAAACCTTCACTAGAAATAAACTCTGTATACACCACATCTGCTCCCTGTTCTTTACAAAGTGCACGAAAAGGTGGATCACTCACATCTTCCATCGGTGCTAAAAGCAACGGGAAGTCTCCTACATCTATATCTCCTATTTTAGCCAAAGCAATACTTTTTAAATGAAATGCCTCGACGCAGAGCCGAAGCTGTTAATACCGTGAAGTTTTTAGTTCAAGACCAACCTTAAACTATTTAAATCCCGATTATCGGGGGCAAAATTAAGCAATGTTTCGGTAAGTATAGCAGTTGAAAAATTATAAGGAAGCCTTCTAATTTGTTTGAAGGCGCGTTTCTTCTTCTACAGAAGTTTCTCTGCTGTTATCGTTCAACTTAAAATTTCCGAATTTATACCGCAATCCTACGCGTATCTTTTGAGATTCAGGCATTGCAAAAAAAGAATTATTCTGATTTAAATATCTTGAAGTAAGCGGAATATTGTTGGTATTGAAAACATCCTCAGAACCTAAATTAACTATTAAACGACCATTCATAAAAGTCTTCTGAATATCAATATTTAAAGCATATTGCGGACGATCGTATTGATAAGAACCTACCAATAAGTTTGAGGTTAGAACATTTGTAATTGTTGCTGTCAAACCCTCTTCAAGTATAAAATAATTTAAAGTCTGTAAATAAGCTCCGTTAATGTCTTGCTTTACATTTGTACCATTACTCTCAAGTGCAGCAAATTCATTTTCCATATTAAAAAATGATGCGTAAACGCTCATCCACATCCAATTATTTACAAATTCTGAATACCTTACATCAAAACTAAATTGCTGTTCATAATTAAGATTGGTGTTTACACTTCTTAGTGCCAAATTCTCATTATCCTGAAAAGGCAATACACTCATTGCATTATCAATACGATCCCAATACAATTCAAAACTCAACTTGTTTTTATAAGAATACGATAGTTTAACTTTGTTTGCGATTGCCGGTTGAATATTAGGGTTTCCTTCTTGAAAATTATTTTCATTTAAGAAATACCGGTACGGGTTTAAACTCTGAAAACGCGGTCGGTCAATTCTACGGCTGTATTCAACTCCAAAAGAATGATTATCAGAAGGAGTATTTATCAGGTAAATAGTTGGGAAAAGCTCAAAATATTCCTGAGTATTTACAATACCCAGAGTCCTGGAGTTTCCGTTTGCATCGGTGTATTCTCCGCGCAGACCGGCTTTAATACTCCATTTTTCCCAATCTTTAGCAAAGCTGAAATAGGATGCGTAAATAGCTTCGGTATAGTCAAAATTATCATTGAGTATCGCATCAGTATCCCTTACGTTTCCTGCAGTATTAAAAAACTCTTGTCTGCTTTCAGAATTAATCCCGGAAAACTTTCCGCCGGCTTCAAATGCCCAGCTGCCTAAATTACCGGTATAATCTAACTGACCGGTATAAATCTTAGAATTTTGAGTAGGTATGGTATTGAATGCATTCGCATTTAAGAGATTGCCTTGCGGCGAAAGATAGCGCGTAGCAACAGTTTGGGTCTGGTCGTTAGTATAATCTATATAATTGGCAATTGCAGATAAACTCGCACCGTTTTCACCCAACTGTTTTTCATAACTCAGATTCAATAGCAAATTATCGTTTTGATTCTCTAATCTGCTCTTCGTAGTGTATAATGAATCTAATTGTCCTTGCGGATTATACGTTTCGGTTTTTCCGGTAATGTCTGAATTTGCCTTTGGTGTGTGTAACACATTGGCACTAAAACTCAACAATTCGGTCTTACTCAATGTGAAATCTAAAATCGTATTTAAACTGTGCGAGATGGTGCGGGTATCCCGTCTAAAAAGATCTACCCAAGTTGCTTTTTCACTTCCGTTAGCATTGTAAAACTGAACAAATCCTTCGTCTGTTTTTACGTCAAAACGCGAATTAAAATTATAACTGGCATACGCATTCAACCAGTCGGTTTTGTAGTACTGGCTGGTTCCTGCATTATATTTTGGTTTGATTCCAACTGTATTAGAAGCGTTAATGCTTCCCTTATAGCCTATTGAAAGATTTTTTGAGGTAACAATATTTAGGATCGCTCCTCCTTCTGCATCGTATTTTGCCGGAGGCGTGGTTATTACCTCAACAGATTTTACATTAACTCCTGCAAAACCTTCTAACAGTTGTTGCAATTCATCACTGGTTAAATAAACCTTTCTATCATTTATATATACCTGGGCTGGGCTGTTTTTTACTAAAAGTTGTCCCTGATTGACGATAACTCCGGGAGTGCGTTTTAAAATATCGAAAGTAGTACCCGATGATACAACAGTATTCTCAACATTATAAATATAGCGGTCAATTTTACGCTGTATCACAGGGCGTTTTGCTGTAACGGTCACAGCGTCTAAAAACTCTGGATTCTCTGCTAAAATTAAGGGAGGATGCTCAACTGTATTTTGAACTTCAAAAATGTCACTATATACATCTGTGTAGCCAATAAAACTGGCTTTAATAATGTAACTACCCTGAGCAATATCATTAAAAATAAAGCTTCCATTTTCTTCACTAATAGTACCCTTAACAAAACTGGAATCTGCTGCCTTGAGGAGCAGTACGTTTGCATAACCAATGGCCTTTTTTTTATCATCTAAGACCTTGCTTTCTACATCATTTGACTGAGCAAAAAGAGCAAAAGGCGTAATGAAAATGGAGAATAATATGGGATACTTCATATATTTTCAAAACTAATGTAAAATCAGTGTTAAAGTAAAATTAAACAACAGATTTTTAGCAATAAAGCCCCTATTTCGTTTGAAAATATATTTATTAGAAAATGCATAACCTAAACTGTATATTTGCAGGCTAAAGTTCGCTTAGTGCGAACATTGATGAAGAACGTCTATGAAGAACATTCGCAATTTTTGCATTATCGCTCACATTGATCACGGTAAAAGTACTCTGGCAGATCGCTTACTCGATGCTACCGGCTCTGTAACTGTACGTGAAAAACAAGAGCAATTATTAGATAGTATGGATCTGGAGCGTGAGCGCGGTATTACCATTAAATCGCACGCCATTCAGATGAATTATATGCACAACGGTGAGCCTTATATTTTAAATCTTATTGACACTCCGGGTCACGTAGATTTCTCGTATGAGGTTTCTAGAAGTATCGCTGCTTGTGAAGGAGCGTTGCTTATCGTAGATGCTGCACAAAGTATACAGGCGCAGACTATTTCTAATTTATACCTGGCTTTAGAGAATGATCTAGAAATTATTCCGGTGTTGAACAAGGTAGATTTACCTAGTGCAAATCCTGAAGAAGTTACCGATGATATTGTAGATCTTCTAGGTTGTAATGCTTCAGATGTGATACCTGCCAGTGCAAAAACCGGTTTGGGAATTCAGGAAATATTAAATGCTATTATCGAGCGTATTCCGGCTCCTAAAGGTGTTGTTGATGAACCCTTGCAGGCGCTTATCTTTGATTCGGTTTACAACCCGTTTAGAGGAGTAGAAACTTATTTTAGAGTGCTTAATGGGGAGATCACAAAAGGGCAGCATATCAAGTTTATGGCTACCGGAAAAACGTATTATGCAGATGAAGTAGGAACGTTAAACCTGAAACAAACTCCTAAAAAAGTGATTAAAACAGGTGATGTGGGGTACCTCATTACCGGTATAAAAGAAGCAAAAGAAGTAAAAGTAGGGGACACCATCACCGATGCTAAAAATCCTACTACCAATATGATTGAAGGTTTTGAAGACGTAAAACCTATGGTATTTGCCGGTATTTATCCTGTAGATACTGAAGATTATGAAGATTTACGCTCTTCTATGGAAAAACTACAGCTAAACGATGCTTCTCTGGTTTTTCAACCCGAAAGTTCTGCTGCTTTAGGTTTTGGTTTCCGTTGTGGATTCTTAGGAATGTTGCACTTAGAAATCATTCAGGAACGTCTGGAACGTGAGTTTGATATGACCGTGATCACTACGGTACCTAACGTATCGTATCAAGCCTATACTATAAAAGATAAAGAAACACCGATACTGGTTAATAACCCTTCAGATCTACCAGACCCTTCTGGAATGGATCGTGTAGAGGAGCCTTTTATTAAAGCTTCGATCATTACCAAAGCAGATTTTGTAGGACCCGTTATGTCACTTTGTATTGAAAAACGTGGCCAGATCACAAACCAAACATATCTGACTCCAGAGCGTGTTGAATTGAACTTTGATATGCCTCTGGCAGAAATCGTTTTTGACTTCTACGATCGTCTTAAAACGGTGTCTAAAGGCTATGCATCATTTGATTACGCCCCAATAGGAATGCGTGCTTCACACCTTGTAAAAGTTGACGTCCTGTTGAATGCAAATGTTGTGGATGCTCTTTCGGCTTTACTGCATAAAGACAATGCATACGACATTGGTAAAAAGATGTGTGAAAAATTGAAAGAACTCATTCCACGTCAACAATTTGATATTCCTATTCAGGCGGCTATCGGAGCAAAAATTATTGCAAGAGAGACCGTAAAAGCACTTCGTAAAGATGTTACCGCAAAATGTTATGGTGGTGATATTTCGCGTAAGCGAAAGCTCTTAGAAAAGCAGAAAAAAGGTAAGAAACGTATGCGTCAGGTAGGTAATGTTGAAATTCCTCAGGAAGCATTTATGGCGGTATTGAAACTGAACGATTAAATGAAGCGTATTCAACTCATAGGGCTTGGCCTGATCATTATTTGCGGAGCTATCAGTCAATGGACGGCTGCAAATCAAAATCAGCTTGCGGTTTGGTTATTAGCCATTGGTGCAGTAGTGGGGATTTTAATGGTAATCTCAGAATATTTTTCCGCTAAGAAAGAATAATCTTTTTGAAATAATACAATCTAAAAAAACACCCTTACGGTAGTTCTGTAAGGGTGTTTCTATTTAGTACTGTTTCAGTTCTATTTTTTTACCACCATTACGACCGGATTCTAAAGCAGCTTCTACAATTTGAATATCGCGTAATCCTTCAATACCGGGAGCTATCACAGGTTTACCATTCAGTATTGACAGCGCATCGTCATCCATTTGTATCGCTTGTTGATTGCAGTTACACGGAGCCAGCGTTTTACCATCGCTTGTACTTCCCTGAACGCCGTTATAACTCTGAAAAGGTGATAACTCATAGTTTCCATCAGCACAATTCACTTTTAGAAAATTGACGTTATCTGCATAGGTAACCCGACCTTTAGCTGTTATTCCGTTAGGAAATTCCAGATCAAAGTACGTAATCTCAGGAGCACCATTTAAGAACAAATCGGGTCGCTCTGTTTCATGTGTGGCAGTAAGGGAGACAGGCTCTAATCCCGTTGCGTAACGCATCGCATTTATAGGGTATACGCCCATATCATAAATCGCACCACCACCTTTAGCACCATCTAAACGCCAGCCACCGCTTGAACCAATTCTAAATCCAGCTTCGGTATGTACATTTTCTAAAGTTCCATAAGGTTTTGTGTCTGCCCATTTTATAATGGTTTGGGTATTCTCTTCATGTTGCATACGATACCCGATAGCGAGCTTAACTTTGTTTTGATCACAAGCTGCGATAATTTCCTCACATTCTTCTACCGTCATTGCCATCGGTTTTTCGCAAAAAACATGTTTAACCGCGTTAGCAGCCATCACAGCGTATTTTTTATGAAGAAAAGTAGGTGTTACAATATACACAACATCTATTTCGGGATTGTTTGCAATCTCAGGTAAGGTATCATAGTTATAAATATTCTCATCTTTAATATCATATTTATCTTGCCAAACCGGAATCTTTTCAGGGCTTCCGGTTACGATACCGCGCAATTCTATATACTCTGTTTGCATCAAGGCAGGAGCGAGATTATTAGTTGCATAACCCCCTAAACCTAAAAGCGCAATACCAAGCTTTTTCTGAGGTTTTGAACAGGCAAAGTAAGGTAGTGGCAAGGTGGTTGCGGCTAACGCAAGTGTGGTGTTTTTAAGAAAAGTACGTCTGTTTTTCATGACAATGTTTTGTAGAAAGTTACTCAACTATTTTTAATCAAATACTTAAAAACCAAGCGTTAATAAAATTTTAATAGACTGAAAATCTGATATATCAAAAAAAGGATGCTCGTGAGCACCCTTTAAAACTTCAAAGCCAATCTATTTCTTACAAATCAATATCTGACTCTTCAACTTCTTTTTTAGCCACGGCTACTTTTTCAGGATCAAAAGGTTTACCCAAATAAACCAACTTCGTATCCGTAAAACTATCTACATCTACCTCATCCAGATTAGACTTAAGAATTTCGAGTTCACCAGATTCTTTCTTCAAGAAAATCGGAATACTATTTTTGTCAGCTCGCGTGCTTTTGACCAGTCTTTCAAAGGCTTCTTTAGATTCGATTTCAATTTCCTGGATTGTAGGATGTGCACGGGCAACTTCAGTAAGACGTATAAAATCGTCAGTAGGAGAGAAGAGTCCTTCTTGTGGGGAAGCATCAGAACTTCTCATTTCTTCTGGTGTGATCAGTCTAAACGATCCGTTTTCTCCAAAGACATCTTTAAAGCGGTTTATCGCATAATCGTTAATATCTCCGTTTCCGGTCAAGGCCATTAAATACCCCACATCATTCAGCTCAATATTATTCATCAAACTATCAGAATAAATACTTTCTTCAATAGCTTCCAGACCGCGTTCTTTTGCTTTTTCGATATTATAACTGTTGCTGTCTACAAGTACAACGTGACGCCCGTTTTGCATTAGATATTCACCTATAATACGAGAAGCTTTAGAAGCACCTATGATCACAATACCTTTAGATTCTGTAAGGAAAACACCTACTATTTTTGCAAAAAGTCGGGCAGTGGTCGCATTTAATAAAACGGTTCCCAGCACGATCATAAATACTAATGGTGTGATGTATTCTGCTCCTTCTACACCTTCGCTCACCAGTTGCAAACCAAAGAGAGAAGCAATACCCGCAGCAACAATACCACGTGGTCCTACCCAACTCACAAAAAGTTTCTCATTAAACTTTAAACCAGAACCTTTTGCACTCAGGAAAACTCCTATTGGTCGAAGTACAAAAACTACAACTGCAAAGAGCAAGGCTGCCTTCCAGGTATAAACCAGATACAGGTCTTGCATTTCAATATTAGCAGAAAGCAGGATGAATAAAAGTGATATTAGTAGAACACTCAATGATTCTTTAAAGTAAAGCAGTTCTTTGATGTTGGGCAATTTCATATTTCCCATAACCATCCCCATAACTACTACAGAAAGTAATCCACTCTCATGGGCAAACATATCTGAAAGTACAAAAACGCCCAGCACACAAGCCAGCGTAAATACATTTAATAAATAATGTGGAATCACATTGCGTTTGATACACAGCGCTAAAGCATGTGCAAACGTAAAACCGAAGGTGAAACCAAAAAGAACAATCTTACCAAACTCTTCTAATGCCGTCAACGTAAACTCGCTACCGGCACCTACGCTGATAAATTCAAAAACCAATACGGCAACGAGTGCACCAATTGGATCTATGAGAATTCCTTCCCATTTTAAAATGGTAGATATATCTTTTTTAAGTGGAATGTTACGCAGAATGGGGGTAATAACGGTAGGTCCCGTTACAATGATCAAGGCTGCAAAAAGAAAAGAAATTCTTAAGCTTAGGTCAAAAATATAATACGCAGCAGCGCCGGCTCCAAAAAAGGTAACCAGCGAACCTATGATAATAAGTTTGGTAATAACCGGCCCTACATTTTTAATCTCGCTAAAGCGTAAGGTAAGTCCGCCTTCAAAAAGTATTATTCCAATAGCGAGTGATACAAAGTTAAACAGCCGCTCCCCGGGAAAAATACCTACTTCACCATCCCAGATCGGTTCTATCCACTTAGACCCATCGTAGGTAAAAAGTGTGGATATAGGACCCACAAAAAGTCCGATTAATATAAGGGGTAAAATTGCCGGTATTTTAAATTTCCAGGCAACCCATTGAGCCAGTATGCCCAAAATAATGATTCCTCCTAATTCTAACATGAATTCAATTTTTTGCTATGATACGGCTTTATTACTCGATTTTAAAGCTCATACGATTCATTCTTTGTTAAATATAGCTTAATTACACCGGTCAGAAAATTTGATTTAACGCCGTTTTAGTAATTTGCAAGACTTTACCCTTGTGAATAGGGATAATTTGAGGTTTTCCTCAGAAAAATAAAACTTCTAATAGACGAACTTATCATAAGTTCTAGAATCAATACTTTATGACAATACACGAGATAGATGCCGGCAGCTTCAAATTAGACGGCGGTGCTATGTTTGGTGTAGTTCCTAAGACGTTGTGGACGCGTACAAATCCTGCAGACAGCAACAATATGATAGATATTGGTGCACGTTGTATGCTTATAGAACACAGCAACAGACTTATTTTAATAGATACCGGAATGGGTGATAAACAAAGCGAAAAATTCTTTGGTTATTATCATCCCTGGGGTGGAGCTACATTAGAAAATTCACTGAAAGAAAAAGGGTTTCACCCAGATGATATTACCGATGTTTTTCTAACACATTTGCATTTTGACCACTCCGGCGGTTGTATAAAATGGGCAGAAGATGGTAAAACATTAGTTCCTGTTTTTAAAAATGCTATCTACTGGAGTAATAAAGATCATTGGGAATGGGCTACAAAACCCAATGCCCGTGAGAAAGCTTCCTTCTTAAAAGAAAACATTTTACCTATCGAAGCAAGCGGCCAGCTTCGTTTTGTAGATAAGCCTGAAAAGGGCTTCACCGAAACGTCAGAATTAGATTTTGGTATCTTATTTATAGATGGTCATACTGATAAGCAAATGATTCCCCATATAACCTACAATGATATGACTCTGGTTTTTGCAGCAGATTTATTACCTACTGCAGGACATTTACCTTTACCGTATGTGATGGGTTTTGATACCAGACCTTTGTTGACTTTGGGCGAAAAAGAATCCTTTCTGAATAAAGCAGCAGATCAAGAGTATTACCTCTGGTTACAGCACGATGCACATAATCCTATAATAACGGTAAAACATACTGAAAAAGGCGTGCGCTTATCTGAAAAATTTAATATTGCAGAAGTTCTTTAAAAGTGAGGCTTTAAAGAAATTATAGAAAAATACCTCAACCTATTTCAGGTTTAAGAATCAAAATTTAAACAAATAACCCTAAGAAATGAAAAGAATATTTCTTGCAGCCTTTAGCGCTGCTTTGCTTATGTCAAGCTGTGATACTACAGCACCTTTAATAAGCATCCCTGCAGAAAACGTAGATCAACTTCCTTTAAAAGTTTCAGATTTATCTGAAGATCAACTTAAAGATTGGCCTGCAAAAGACATTCAAGAAGACACCATCCCCGGAATGAGTGTTGAAAAAACCTATGACGAACTTATAAAAGAAAAAGGTGCTTCGGTAATTGTTGCAGTTGTTGATAGCGGTGTAGATATTGAGCATGAAGATCTTAAAGCAGTAATCTGGACCAATACTGATGAAATTCCCGGAAACGGAATCGATGACGATAAAAACGGATATATAGATGACGTACATGGATGGAATTTCTTAGGAGATATCGTTCAGGAGCAGTTAGAAAAAAGTAGAATCGTTCAGAAATACGATGCGCAGTTTAAAGGGAAAACTTTAGAACAGATTCCTTCGGCACAAAAAGAAGTTTTTAAGACCTATACCAAAGCGAAAAAAGAAGTTGAAACCGAAAAAGAGGAGCTAATTCAGCAAAAAACACAATATGAGCAAATACTTGCTGCTGTTAAGAGTGCGCATACCGCTGTTTCTCAAAAATTAGGTAAAGAAGATTATACTGCAGAAGAAGTGGAGGCTTTAGAAGCTGCAACAGATATGGAGCAGCGTAACCAAGCTATCTTAACACAGATGCTTAATTATGAAGATACGATCCCTGAGTTTATCACTATGATAGGTGAGCAATTAGAGAGTATGGCAGATCGTTTGAATAACAACTACAATTTAAACGGAAATTACCGTGCGGCTCTTGGAGACAATCCTGATGATATAAAAGATACCAACTATGGTAATAATAATGTTATCGGTCCAGATCCTGAATCTGCGATGCACGGAACGCACGTTGCCGGTATTATTGCGGCAGAGCGTGATAATGGTGTAGGGATGAACGGTGTTGCAAACAATGTACAGATCATGAGTGTACGTGCAGTGCCAGACGGTGATGAGCGTGATAAAGACATCGCATTGGCAATACGTTATGCTGTTGATAATGGGGCAAAAGTGATCAACACCAGTTTTGGTAAGTATTTTGCAACCAATCCCGAGTGGGTTTATGACGCAATCAAATATGCAGCTAAAAAAGATGTGTTGATTGTAAATGCTGCCGGTAATGAGGGTGTTGACCTGGATAATGGTGATACTGTTTACCCTAACGATCAGTTAGACAATGTTACCGAGTTTGCTGACAATGTAATTTCGGTAGGTGCATTAAATGATATTTATGGTGGTAAGTTGGTTGCTAGTTTCTCAAACTACGGTAAATCTAACGTTGATGTTTTTGCACCGGGGGTTCAAATCTGGTCAACAGTACCGGGAAATGAATATCGCTTTTTACAAGGTACTTCAATGGCAGCTCCAGAAGTTGCAGGTGTAGCAGCTATGTTGCGCTCATACTACCCACAGTTTTCTGCAGCTCAGATCAAACAAATCATTATGCAAACCGGTGTAAGTACTAACATTCAGGTTGCTGCGGGTGGCGATGCTGAAAATGTAAAATCATTTTCTAGCCTTTCAAAATCAGGAAAAATGGTTAACATGTATAACGCCTTTAAAATGGCTGAATTATCAAGTAAAAACTAAAATGTAATATGAAGCTAAAAACGTTATTAAGTCTTTCGTTCTTTAGTGTTTTCGCATTGACGCAAGCACAAAATAATACCGCTTACTGGCAACAGCATGTTGACTATAAGATGGAAGTTGATATGAATGTTGAAGACTATAATTACACCGGAAAACAAGAACTGGTTTATACTAACAATTCTCCAGATACCTTAGATCAGGTGTTTTACCATTTATATTTTAATGCATTTCAGCCAGGTAGTGAGATGGATGTACGATCATTAACGATCAAAGATCCAGATCGTCGTGTGGTAGATCGCATCTCTAAATTAGAGCCGGATGAAATTGGGTTTTTAAAAGTAAATACACTTTCTCAGGATGGCTCTGCGCTAACGTATAATGTTGCCGGAACTGTTCTTGAAGTAAATCTTGCAAAACCTATCGCACCCGGCGAAAGCACTACTTTTAAAATGGATTTTAACGGTCAGGTGCCGGTTCAAATCAGAAGAAGTGGTCGCAATAACGCTGAAGGTGTAGCACTGTCTATGACTCAATGGTATCCTAAATTAGCGGAGTATGATTTTGAAGGATGGCATGCAGATCCTTATATCGCGCGTGAATTTCATGGAGTTTGGGGAGATTTTGATGTGAAGATCACAATTGATTCAGATTATACAATAGGAGGTACCGGGTATTTACAAAATACGGAAATAGGTCACGGTTACGGCGAGCCGGGTCAAAAAGCGGTGAAGCCTACAAAAGGAAAATATACCTGGCATTTTGTTGCGCCTAATGTACACGATTTTACCTGGGCGGCAGATCCTGAGTATATTCATGATAAACTAACTGCTGAAGACGGTACCGTTCTACACTTTTTCTACAAAGACAATAAAGAGATTATTGATAACTGGAAAAAATTACAGCCTAAAACTGCAGAACTTTTAGCCTATTACAACGAGCATATTGGTCAGTATCCTTACGATCAATATTCGGTGATACAAGGTGGTGATGGAGGTATGGAGTATGCAATGTGTACACTTATTACCGGTGAAAGAAGCTTTGGAAGTTTAGTAGGCGTTACTGCTCACGAATTTGCGCATACGTGGTTTCAGTTTTTAATGGCTACCAATGAGCAAAAACATGAGTGGATGGACGAAGGCTTTACTTCTTACATTTCTGATGAAGCGATGAATACCGTTATGGAACAAAACAACCCTAATCCTCAAGCAGGTAATTACAATTCATACTTCAGATTGGCTAAAAGTGGTTTTGAACAACCACAAACTACCTATGCAGATCGTTATGCTTTAAATGCAGCTTATGGAGCTTCTGCTTATTCTAAAGGTGCAGTCTTTTTAGCACAATTAGGTTATATTATTGGTAAAGAGAACCTTGATGAAACGCTCAAGCAATATTTTGACAAATGGCATTTTAAACATCCTACGCCTAACGATTTTAAGCGTGTAGCAGAAAAAGTGAGCGGGATGCAGTTAGACTGGTATTTAGTAGACTGGACACAGACTACAAACACCATAGATTATGCTATTAAAAACGTTGAAGAAGTAGATGGTAAAACCCAGGTAACCCTGGAGCGCAAAGGGCTTATGCCTATGCCTATAGATTTTTACATCAACACTACAAACGATGAGAATGAAGCTTATTATATTCCCTTACGTATGATGCGTGCTGAGAAGGCAAATCCATTTCCTGAAATGAAGCGTATGCAATTAGAAGATTGGACTTGGGCTAGTCCTACTTATACATTTACGATAGACAAACCTCTTGCTGAGATCAAGGCAATGACAATAGATGCACAGCAATTGATGGCAGATATTGACCGAACTAACAACAGCTGGTCAAAAGAAACTGAGTAAACTCGGTAATCGATATTTATTTTAGCAAATAATTTAAAAGCCGCTTTCAAAATTGAAAGCGGCTTTTTTAATTCTTAGAACCACGAGTTTTCCCGATATTTAGCTCATTAAACTTTATGCTTCCCTAATGATAACCCGAATTTTAGTTCCAATTTTAGTTTTAAGCCTGTTTTCTTGCCAGAATGCTTCAGAAGTAAAAACACTTCTCAGTCCCGGTATTTCTAAAGAACTGGCAGATTTTAGAAAAGAACAACTGAGTGCTATTATCTACAATTTGAGTTTTTCCATTCCTGAAAAAATTGAAGATTCAATCCCGGCAAGACTAGATTTAGAAGTTACTATTAGCGATACTTCACAACTGCTTTATCTTGATTTTAATGTTGAAAAAGGTCACGTAAATAGAGTAGTGGCAAATGCTGAAGAAATCACTATTCAGCATAAAGAAGAGCACATTATCATTCCTTCAGAACATTTAAAAAACGGTGTTAATAACGTTATTATTGAATTTATTGCAGGCGAACAATCCCTAAACCGTAACGAAGATTTCTTATACACCTTATTGGTTCCAGATCGTGCGAGCACGTTGTTTCCGGTTTTTGATCAGCCTAATTTAAAAGCGGTTTATAACTTAAGCATTACCGCACCAAAAGACTGGGAAGTACTGGCAGGAGCTCCTGAGGTTGATCAAATTTCAGAAGGGGATTTTATAACGCACAACTTTGGCACTTCAGATAAAATGAGCTCGTATTTGTTTTCATTTGTCGCCGGTAAATTCAGCGTAGCTAATCAGAAAATAGCTGATCTGGATATGAACATGCTCTACCGCGAGACCGATAGTGCCAAGATACAAGCAAGTCTCAATCCTATTTTTGAACTTCACGCCGGTGCTGTAGATTTTTTAGAAGATTATACCGCTTATGATTTTCCATTTCAGAAATTAGATTTTGCTGCAATTCCTATTTTTCAATACGGAGGTATGGAACACGTAGGTGCTATTCAATACCGCGAATCTTCGTTGTTTTTAGACAATACTGCTACTGAAAGTCAAAAACTCAGTAGAGCGAAACTCATCGCCCACGAAACCTCACATATGTGGTTTGGCGACTTGGTAACGATGAACTGGTTTAACGACGTCTGGATGAAAGAAGTCTTTGCTAATTTTATGGCAGATAAAATTGTGAATCCGGCTTTTCCTGATGTGAATCACGAGCTGCTTTTTGTATTGAGCCACTATCCCAGTGCATATGGGGAAGACCGCACACAAGGTTCTAATCCCATAAGGCAGCAACTGGATAACCTAAAAAATGCCGGTTCTTTATACGGAAGTATCATCTACAACAAAGCGCCAATTATGATGCGCCAGCTCGAACTTGCAACTGGTAAAGAAGCATTTCAAGAAGGAATTCAAGCGTATATAAAAACCTATGCAAATGACAATGCAGTATGGAATGATCTCGTTACGATTCTAGATACAAAGACCGATATTGATCTCAAGAAATGGAGTGAAGTCTGGGTTAATCAAAGTGGAAGACCTGTTATTTCTGAAGAATTGATCTATGCTGAAGATGGAAGTATTCAGTCTTTTCATTTAACGCAACAAGCCGAAGATGGGAGTGACAAAATCTGGCCTCAAACATTTAAAATAGGCTTGGTATACCTAGACTCTACTCAAGTTATTACTGCTACATTTGTTGATCAAAAACTACAGTTGAAAAAAGCTGAAGGTTTACCCAAACCTCAGCAGATCATCTACAATTATGACGGGATGGGTTATGGTGTTTTTCCGCTGCAAGAAGAAGATTTATTAAAAATTACTTCTTTAAACGATGAGGTGGCCCGCGGTTACAGCTACATCAACACGCACGAAAATCTATTGAATGATCGCCTTGATCCGGTAGCAGTTTTTGATCTGTATAAAAATGGATTAATTGCCGAAAAAAATGCGCTGATCCTCAACCGAATTTCAAGTCAGACTCAAAATTTATTCTGGACTTATTTTACCGAAATGCAACGGGAAAGTCATCAACAAGAACTGGAAGATTTAGTTTATAACCAACTTCAAAAAGACCTGCCTGCAAATAGTAAAAAAACACTTTTTGGTCTGTTTAAATCTGTGGCCTCTTCAAAAAGTGGAAAAGAGCGTTTGTATGCTATCTGGAATCAAGAAACTAAAATAACTAATCTCAAACTCAACGAAGACGATTATACCAGTATGGCAATGACTCTGGCGCTTTACGGTCACGAGAATACAACTGAAATTCTACAAAAAGCAGAAGCTTCAATCACAAATCCAGATAAGAAAAAAAGGTTTCAGTTTTTACAACTTGCCTTGTCTGCTGATGAAGCTACACGAGATGGATTTTTTGAAAGCCTGAAGGATTCTAAAAATAGAGAAAAAGAATCCTGGGTACTTTCTGCTCTGGGGTATATCAATCATCCCTTGCGTCAAGAAAGCAGCATAAAACATCTTAAAACAAGCTTAGAATTGCTAGAAGAAATACAATTGACGGGTGATATTTTCTTTCCTAAAAACTGGTTGAATGCAACTATAGGTAATTATTCTTCAGAAGAAGCCTATCAAATACGAGAAGCGTTTTTAGAGAATAATCCTGATTTAAATCCTGTGTTGAAAAACAAATTGTATCAAGCTACTGATGATCTGGACCGTTTGCATCGTATGCGTTCACAACTTGAAGATTAATGAGCAATACAAGCTTCTAAGGATTGCCCGGGAAGTTGGTTATCTTTACACTTTAAAATTTCGCCTTCGGCAAAAAAATGAAGCAAACCTTTCCTAAAAAAGAGCATTTAAAGCGTAAGAAATTGCTGGATGAATTATTCAGTACCGGTAAAAAAGTGAGTGCTTATCCGCTGCTGCTTTTTTATGTAGAAACTCCATTGCCAGAAGAAAATATTGCTATACAAGCCGGGGTTTCGGTAGCAAAACGCAATCACAAACTTGCCGTTACCCGCAACCGCATAAAACGCTTAATGCGCGAAGTTTACCGAAAAAACAAGACACAGTTTCAAACAAATGACAAGACTTTTGCGTTTATGTTTATCTATACCGGCAGAGAAGTGATGGCTATTGAAGAACTTGATAAAGCGATGTTGAAACTAGCTGAGAAATTTAATAAACTACACCTGCCCGAAAATCTTTAAATTAAAATGAAGCACCTATGAAAATACTTGGTTTTTTAATGTTGAGTATGGTTTATATGTGCTCAAGTGGTGGTTCAGAAAGTAATACTGAACTTGCATCTCTGGAAATGGAAGAAGCTGCATATGATGATGTATCGTATCAAGAACACGATTCATCAACAGATTCTGATAAAAATTTAGAGCAGCAAATTATCAAAACCGGTAATCTGCGTTTTGAAACTCAAAATCTTTCTGAAACCAAATCAACTATTTTAAAAGCAGTTGAAGCTACAGATGGATATATTCAGAATGAACGTTCGGGTAAAGATTATCAAAGCAATTATCAGGAGTTACAGTTACGCATTCCTTCTAAAAATTTTCAGCAGGCATTAACGATCATCTCAAAAGGCGTTGAATTTTATGATGAGAAATCAATCAGTCAACGTGATGTAACCGAAGAATTTATTGATTTAGAAGCGCGCTTAAAAGCAAAACGAGAACTTGAAAACAGGTATCTTCAACTTTTAGAAAAAGCCAGATCAGTAAAAGAAATCCTTGAAATTGAACGGGAACTTTCCACAATACGTGAAGAAATAGAAGCCAAAGAAGGAAGACTCAATTACCTAAAAAAGCAGGTTTCATACAGTACGCTCACTGTTTATTTTTATAAAACTACTGTAGAAAGTGGCATAACACATTCTTATGGTTCTAAAATTATTCAGGCTTTAAAAGGGGGCTGGCAAGGTATTTCAACCTTTTTATTGGGCATACTTTATATATGGCCCTTTATAATCTTATTGATTCTTGCTATCTTTCTAATACGACGCTGGCAGCGTAAAAAAGCATTAAAAAAATAATATATGAAAAAGCGCATACTCATATCAGCAACTGCTGTAGTGATCTTGTTTACGACCGTTAGTTTTAAAAGTGATTTTTTTGAAATCGCTAAGCAAATCGAAATTTTTACCACGCTGTTTAAAGAACTCAACATGAATTATGTTGATGAAGTAAACCCTGCTGAGTTGATGGATAGCGCGATTGAAGGTATGCTTGCAGATCTGGATCCCTACACTAAATACTGGACAGAACAAGAAGTAGAAGATGCTCGCATCAGCAACACCGGTGAATATACCGGCATTGGTGCTTCGGTGTTGACGCGTAATAAAACCATTACTATTCTCGAAACTTATAAAGATTATCCTGCTGATAAAGCCGGATTACAAGCGGGTGATGAGTTGATAAAAATAGGAGATATCAACATTGCAGATTTTGAAGATGATGCAGGTGACCTTTTACAAGGTGCTCCCGGTACCAGTATTCCTATCACCTATAAACGCCAGGGAAAATTGCAAACCACCTCTTTGAAGCGTGAAGAAATTGATATTGAAGCTGTACCTTTTTACACACTTATTGACACTAAAGTAGGATATATTGTTTTGTCTAAGTTCAATAAAAAAGCATCTTCAGAAACTGCTGCTGCAGTAAAAGAATTGAAAAGTGAAGGAGCAACTTCGATCATTTTAGATCTGAGAGGAAATCCCGGTGGTTTATTAACCGAAGCCATAAATGTGAGTAATTTATTTTTACCAAAAGGAAAATTAATTACCACCACAAAATCAGTAATTGAGAAATACAATCAGGAATATTATACACGCAACGAGCCTTTAGATACACAAATACCGGTTGCTGTGTTAATAAATGGTCGCAGTGCCTCTGCAAGTGAGATTGTTTCGGGTTCTCTGCAAGATTATGACCGTGCGGTAATTGTAGGTGCTCGTAGTTTTGGTAAAGGTCTTGTACAACGGCCTAAAGAGCTTACTTACGGCACCCAATTGAAGATTACTATCTCAAGATATTATACACCTAGTGGACGCTGCATACAGGCCTTAGATTATTGGAATCGTGATGAAAGCGGAAACGCAGTGCGTACAAATGTGGCTGATTATAATGAGTTTAAAACCAGTACAGGTAGAAAAGTTTACGATGGGGGTGGAGTCTTACCGGATATTCAGATAGAATCTGCAGGAATGAGCGCCATTACAGAAGCTTTATTAAGGGATCAGGCGATTTTTGATTTCGCTACAGATTACTTATACAAGCATAATTACAGTAATTTGGAAGATTTTGATTTTTCTGCTTCAGATTATGCTGCCTTTAAAAATTTTCTCGATAAACAAGGATTTGCCTATCAAACCCAAACCGAAAGAGATCTGGAAAAAGCGTATATCATTGCTGAAAAAGACAATCTACAAAGTGACATCAGTACCGAATATGCCAATATCATGAAGACAATAGATGCTGCTAAAAAACAGCAGTTGGATAAAAAGGAACGCGAAATTTCAAAATTAATCATTGACGAATTGGTCAAAAGATATTTTTACAGAGAAGGTTTGTATAAATATCAACTTACACACAACGAAGAAATTGCCGAAGCTAAATCTATTTTAAATAATAGCAGTAAATACTTAAAAGTATTGAATCGCTAATTCTATGCTTAATTAACCAAAAAAGTGAAATATACTA
>Ga0207888_100290_pt1 | contig 23233 bp, 19 predicted proteins | sample LinPmetageLP43_FD_184055 | JGI IMG/M metagenome (GOLD analysis project Ga0207888, IMG submission 184055) | Marine viral communities from the Pacific Ocean - LP-43 (SPAdes) | ecosystem: Environmental > Aquatic > Marine > Oceanic | place: Pacific Ocean | collected 2010-08-27 | reverse complement strand
GAATCATTATTGCTACAAAAAAGCAGTAAAAGCGCAGTAAAATATTGAAGATATAATCATAACTAATAAGGTATGCTTCTATATATTTACCAAATCAATCGAATAACTACAATCACACATGAAGTACATTCTATTTTTAAGCTTCTCTTTTTGCACTCTTTTTGCGGTTAATGCTCAACAACAAACCGGTGTAGAAAAAAGGCTGTTTTCAGTAAACATTTTGACTCCGGGCTTAGAATACGAATTTGGGCTAACCAATACAACCACATTAGATCTTAGATTAGGTACTGGCTTCGCGTATCGCAAGGGCTTTTTTGGAGAAGGCTATGGTGTTTACCCTATTTTTAACATACAATACCGCTATTATTACAATTTTAAAAAAAGGAATACTAAAGACAGAAACACTACAAATAACAGCGCTAATTACCTGGCTTTAAGTGGTGCATTACAAACTGGCAAACCTATAATTGGTAATCTGGAGTATTATGAAGATTACTTTGGCGTGATTGGGCCAATCTGGGGATTGCAACGATATTACAAGAGCGGGTTTAAGTTAGATCTCAATTTAGGAGGCGGTCTTGGTTTTAATGATTATAATAAAGCGTATTTCTCTCCAATTTTAGGCTTTCGCTTGGGGTGGTTACTTTTTAAATAGACTGCAAGTCAGCATTTAATCAATCAGGATATAAGGTGATTCAGCTTAAAAATTAGGATTTCCTTATATATTGAGTTGATTTTTTTCAGTTTGTAAAAGGCTATTTTTACCTGAAAACATACTATGCCGAGAAAATTATGTTTCCTAGTGCTAAAGTTTAGCTTAGTTCTCTTTCTGGGTCTCAAGATGCAAGCACAGGATACAGAATCTAAAGTTGAAAAACCAAAAAGAGGATTCATTTCCCGTTACATCAACAGCATCTTTAAGGATACCACTTCGCAAGAAAAAGCACAATTCCTTGTCTATCCCGTTATGGGGTACCGCCCGGAAACTGGCGTTGAATTTGGAGTAGTACCGCTTTATGTCTTTTATGCCAATGAAGATATCAACAACAGGCTTAGCGAAATAAACGCCTATGCCTTTTTCACCTTTAATGGGCAATACGGTCTTCGCATCAATCACGCTGTATATGCTGATCAGGATAAGTGGTTTTTTCTGGGTGATTTAGATTTTGAACAATTTCCGCTTAAATATTACGGGATAGGTAATGAGGTTCCAAAAGAAAATATTGCTCTGGTTGATGCCACTCAAATACGGATCAAAGAACGGGTTTTAAGAAACGTGGCAAAAAACTTTTACATCGGTTTAGAAACCGATTTTAGAAGTCTGAGTAACATAACCTTTAAAAGTCCGGATGAAGAAGAACCTTTAGTTGATTTTGATTTACCATTCGGAGCCGAAGGCACGACCAGCTTTGGTATGGGATTAGGATTGGTTTATGACGAGCGGCATAATGTATTGAATGAGCGCGATGCATTTTTCAGTGAGTTTGCCTATATCAACTACAATCCGTTCTGGAAAAGCGATGTGAAATATCAAATCATCACGACTGACAACCGGTTTTTCAAAAAAATAGGCAAAAACGATGTGCTTGCTGCACAGCTTTTGGGTGAGTTTAATTTTGGAGGCGATGTCCCGTTTAATCAACTCTCCTATATGGGTGGAGAAAGCATGATGCGCGGTTATTTTAAAGGAAGATTTAGAGACCGAAATCAGCTTGCTGCTCAAATTGAATACCGTTTCTTACCGCTCAAATTAGGGTTTACGAATCGTATTGGCGCAACGGTATTTACCGGTGTAGGCGAAGTTTTTGATGGGTTTGATGAAATCAAAATGAACAATCTAAAATGGTCTGCCGGTGCCGGTGCCCGTTTTTTACTCTTTCAGAAAAAGGATATTTACTTACGCTTTGACTATGCGTTTACTCCAGACGGAAATAATTTCTATTTAAGTATCGGTGAAGCTTTTTAAGCAAACTACTTCAGGTCAAGCCAGTCAGGCCCACAAAGCATGAAACGGAACACTACATTTTTAGAACAGGAAAAGCCTCGGTGTATTTAATCTCGATTATCGCGTAAAGTTAGCTGTCAAATCTCACCTCAATCTGAAACAAACACATTCAGTATTTAAGGTTATTCAATTTAAAGTATACCCTAAAACCGAAAGTGCTGCATTATTGAGTACCTTCAAAAGAAAAAAATAAAGCTACTATGCAAAAAGTTATTTTAATCACCGGAGCGAGTTCAGGTATAGGAAAGTCTACTGCCAAAAATTTACTTGAAAAAGGTCACACCGTTTATGGGGCAGCACGCAGAATTGAAGAAATGCAAGATCTCGAAAAAGTAGGTATGCATACGCAGTTTCTCGACCTGACCGATGAGGAATCTATAAAAACTTGTGTAAATGCTGTTCTTGAACAAGAAGGACGTATTGACGTGCTGATCAACAATGCCGGTTACGGATCTTACGGAGCCGTAGAAGATGTTGCTATTGAAGAAGCAAAACGGCAGTTTGAAGTGAATCTTTTCGGTCTGGCGCGCATCACACAATTGGTTCTCCCAGGTATGCGAAAAAATAAACAGGGTAGGATTGTAAATATCTCCTCAATGGCAGGAAAAATATACACCCCTTTTGGTGCTTGGTACCACGCTACAAAACACGCACTTGAGGGCTGGAGCGATTGTTTACGCCTTGAATTGAAAGCTTTTGATATAGATGTGGTGATCATACAACCGGGAGCCATAAAAACCGATTGGGGAACCATTGCGGCAAAAAACCTGAAAGAAAATTCAGGGTCTGGTGCTTATGCTGATTTTGCCAATGCTGCAGCAGACAGTATGCACGATGCCTACACCAGTGATCGCTTAACCGATGTATCAATTTTAGGAAAAACCATTGCTAAAGCCGCAACAGTAAAAAATCCAAAACGCCGATATGCAAAAGGTTTTATGGCAAAACCTGCGATGGCCTTACGCAAATGGCTAGGAGATGGGATTTATGAAAAGATTATTATGTCGCAGTATAAGTGATATTTTATAAACCCTAAGATTAATCGTTTATATCAACTCTTATTTCTTGCACTCCATCTTCCGGTGGCCCAAACCTTAGTAATGCGGTTGCTTCGTTCATAAACGCAGTTTGTTGCAGTAAAGGACGAACTACTTTGTAAAGCAACTCTGCATTAGGTCCATACATATACAAGAATCCATCACTTAAATCTAAAGCTATTTCATGACCGTCAAACTCCCCTACACCCTCATTTTCTATCAATTTTTCAAGTTTGTCCTCCAGGTTATAGAGTGGCTGTAAATCATCCAGAGCATATTGAAAACTCACGATTACAGCGTGCTGGTTCATTTCTATCTTTTTAGTGTTCGCCTTACCCAAAAACCTATCAAATAATCCCATGAAACCTAATTTACTAGTAGCTTAAAATTACTGCAAAAAGTTCTATTGGTTTTGATAGTCATGTAAAAGTGAGTTTCAGCCCAATCAATAAAGCTTAACCTTTCAATTATTACCTATTTTACCTTAAATAACCCTCCCGTTCTACTTATCAATTTTTGTAACTTCGACTTTCCTCCTACGCGATTAAAAACGGGCACATGAAAATCCTGCATACCGCCGATTGGCACATCGGAAAAAAATTACACAAGCATTATTTACACGCAGATTTTGAGCTGTTTATCAATTGGCTCATTCCCCTTATGCGTGAAGAAGAAATAGAATTGCTCTTGATTTCAGGGGATGTCTTTGATCTGGCCAATCCATCTGCAGAAGCCCGCCGGCAATATTACCTTGCACTTAAGAAATTGAGTTCGCTCAACTGTAAAATCATCATTACCGGAGGGAATCATGATTCGCCCACGATGTTAGACGCACCCCGTGAAATCCTGGAAGCCCTCAATGTTCACATCATTGGGGGGTTGCCCCAGAATCTTGCGGACTGTCTCATCCCGGTGCCCAACAAAGCCGGTGAAACCGAACTTGTGATCGCTGCAATTCCGTTTTTGCGGGACAGCGACATACGCAGTGTCGAAACCGGCGTTACCTATGATAACCGCATTGAAGCCATTCGCAAAGGGATTGAAGCCACGTTTGCACAAGCAGCAGACCTGTGTAACCAAAACTATCCCGGTCTGCCCGTGATAGCAATGGGACATGTGTATGCAGCAGGAATTGAATCCTCAGACAGCGAACGCGATATACAAATCGGGAATCAGGCCGCTTTTCAGGCGAGTCAGTTTGGGGATTATTTCAGTTATGTGGCGCTGGGACATATTCATAAACCCCAACGCGTGAGTGCTGCCATTCCTACGTTTTACAGCGGTTCGCCGCTACCCCTTTCGTTTAGTGAGCGCAGTGATGAAAAACGAGTGCTGATTTTAGATACTACAACCGGTTTTGAACCGCAGAGTCTTTCGATACCCAATTTTAGAAAACTGCATAAGATTAGCGGTACTTTAGAAAATATAAAAGCGAAACTGAGCAATCTTACTCCACAAGGTGAACTCACAGATCTGATTGAAGTCGAACTTATTGAAGATGATTTTGATGCGCATGTACTGGCTCAATTAGATGAAAGCGTCACCAACTTTGATACACCCGGACTAGAAATAGTAAAGCATCGGGCTAGCTTTAAAAACCGACTTCAGGAAACCGGGAAACTCTTTGAATCCCATATCCACCTGGAAGATCTCAAGCCACAAGAAGTGTTTCAAAAAATGCTGGAGCAAAACAGTTACGATACCGAAATTAAAGCACGGGTAATTCAGGCTTTTCAAGAAATTCTAGAGGAAATACATACAGCAGATCAGGCTTAAGCTATGAAAATATTAAAGATCGCATTTAAAAATATCAACTCGCTACGCGGCGAGCATAAGATCGATTTTACTAAAGAACCCTTTTTACAAAACAGTTTGTTTGCCATCACCGGTCCCACCGGCAGTGGTAAGACCACCATTCTCGATGTGATTTCCTTAGCGCTGTTTAATCAGGTGCCGCGACTTGGTAAAATGAGCACCACTGAGGTTTTAAAAAAAGGAGCCATTCTTACCCGCAATCAGAGTGATGCATTTGCAGAAATCACCTACCAATGTAAAGACGGAATTTTCGCATCAAAATGGGAAATCTCTACCAATAGAAACGGAAACCTGCGCGACTATCATATGGAGATTGCCAATGTTACCGGCAACACGCTTTTAGACTTAAAAAAGTCTGATGTGCCTACTAAAAATGAGGAGCTCATCGGTCTCAATTACGACCAGTTTATCAAGTCGGTTGTTCTCGCTCAAGGTGAATTTGCTAAGTTTTTACAAGTGCCTAAAAAGGAACGCGGCGCATTGCTAGAAAAAATTACGGGTACCGAAATCTACCGCCGTATCGGACAAGAAGTTTTTCTGAAACATAAAGAGCACGCCAAAGATATAGATACTAAACGCACTAAAATTGAAACCTATAAAGAGCAATTATTAGAAGAATCGATATTTGCTGAAAAGCAACAGCAAGCTGAAAAATTAGCTGCAGAAAAGAAACAATTTCAACAAGAATTAGAACGGCTCGCTAAAGAACTTGATCTTAAAAATAAGCTTCAAAAAGAACAAAATCAACTGAAGCAAACTAGGCAACAACTGGAACGTGTTGCGCTTCAAAAAGAAGAATTTGACACCAAAAAAGGCGAGGCTTTAAAACGGCATCAAGAGATACAATTGTTTGGTGAAGAACTCAATCAGTGGCAAAGTTTACAAAACAAACTAAAAGATAAAAAGCAGGAAATAACAGTTGCCGGTGAAGCGATTCAACAAACTAAAAAACAACGCGATTATTTAACCGAACGCTTTAAAGATACGTTTCAATTAGCAGTCACTCCTGATGATTTCTCCAATAAAGTAGCAGCATATAAAGACCACGTACGTACACTGATTGCAGAGCGCAGTACGATTGCTGCCACGTATAAAACGACTAAATCGCATATTGAAACTTCAGCAAGACCTTTAAACCTTACCGCTTCTGTTTCAAATTTGATTGCTTTTCAGAAAGAATTAGAAACCCAGGAACGGGAGAATTCTGCTGCTTATCAAAAATTGGAGCAACAATTTGATTTGACAAACCATTCGGTTGAAGACCAACAAGAAAAACTGCAGCAAAAACTGCGGCTCATCCGCCAGGCTGAAAAAGCACATCGGGATCTGGAGAACCAAAAATCAAGACTTCAGGAGCAACAAAACGAGTTGAAAAAGCTGGAAAGCCAATCGACCAATTTACCTGAAAAACTTTCTAAACTCAAAAGTGAGATTGAGCTGAAAGAAGCCCGACTGGAAGCCAAACAACACAAACTTGAAGTTGAACAACTGCAAAAACAATTAGAAGATTTCCGTAGAGATTTAAAACCCGATGAAGCCTGTCCCTTATGTGGATCGGTACATCATCCATTTGCAAAACACATTCCGCAGGAAGAAAATGGTTTGAAAAAAGCGGTAAACCAGTTGGAACAAGAGCTTAAAGCCTTAAACAAATCCTTTGCCGAACACCAAACAGCTTTAAAGCAATTCACACAACAAAGCACCGATTTGCAACAGCGCATACATACCGGTACAGCAGATTTTCAAAAGGTTCAAAATGACTTCAAAACACAATTTAAAACAGTGCTTGAAGAAATTCAGGACAACGATTTTACAGCAATAGAAAACATTTTAGAAAAACAAGAACAAGAATTGGCAACGGCTAAAAAGTTGCAAGAAACACGCAGTCTTTATGCAAATCTAAAAGCTCAAACCCAGGAACTTCAAAAGCTTATTGATTCCGGTATCGAGAAGAAAAAAGCAATCGCAAACTTATTTAAAGGGGACAAATTTGAACAAGAAATCAGTGAAGCTGAAACTTCCTGGAATCGCAACGAGCAAGCTAATGCTCAACAAAATCAACTTTTAAAAGCTGCCCAAGAAACCTTGCAAAAACTTGAAAAAGAGCACGAAACACTAAATTCTGACGTACTCAACAAACTGAAACCAAAAGGTTACGATGCTATAGAAGCTGCAATAGCTAATCGGCTCAACGCAACTCAGGCACAGGCCTGGGCGCAAGAAAATCAGGAACTTGAAAACGAACTCTTGCGTTTAAAAACCCTGCGAAATAAACTTCTTGAAGAGGTTAAAACCTTAACCGATGCTACAGATGAGATTCCTCTAGAAAAGTTGCTAGAACAGCAGCAGATAAAAACAAATGCACTCACAGAAAATGAAAAACTAGCGGGAGAAGTCTCTCGCATTCTTTTAAATCAAAAGCAATATTTAAAGTGGATTTCTGATTTAAAAACACAAATTGATACAGAGTTAAAAAACGCAGAACATTGGCTTATTCTTAAAGATCTCATTGGCGATTCTAAAGGTGATAAATTCAATGATTTTGCGCAGGATTTAACCCTTACACAACTCTTGCAACTCGCTAATAAACGCTTGGAACAGCTTACAGACCGCTACCGCATTGATCAGCCGGGAGATGAAGAAGACGATTCTCTGGTGGCTATAGACGAGCATATGGGCGGGCAACGCCGATCTATTAAAACCTTAAGCGGCGGGGAGACCTTTATCCTGAGTCTGGCGCTTGCACTGGCCCTATCAGATCTCGCTTCGCGAAATATTGAAATCAACAGCCTCTTCATCGACGAAGGTTTTGGTACACTGGATCCCGAAACGCTAGATCAAACCCTGGATACCCTCGAGGTCCTTCAAGCGGAATCGGCTAAGATGATCGGCGTCATCAGCCACGTAGACAGTCTAAAAGAACGCATCGCAACGCAAATTCAGTTAACCCAAAACGGACAGGGATACAGCACACTTAACGTAGTTTAATATCATCTAAAATATCTATTATCCCATAGAGGAAACAAGCTGTGATTAGCCAGATTTAGAAGGTATAAATCCTAACTTTACAGTAGAAATTTTAAAGACAAATACCATGAATTTCCACACCCGAAAATGGATCAAACCACAGGACTTAAATCCCAACCGCTCCCTTTTTGGAGGTCGGCTGTTAGAGTGGATTGACGAAGAAGCTGCTTTATATGCAATCATTCAATTAGAGAATCCACGTACAGTGACTAAGTATATCAGCGAAATAGATTTTAAAGCCAGCGCCCGCGAAGGGGACATTGTAGAAATAGGTCTTGAACCCGTGAAATTTGGTACGGCTTCATTAACGTTAAAATGTGAAGTCCGTAATAAAATGACTCGGGAAACCATCATCACCATTGATAAAATCGTAATGGTGGGTCTGGATGAAAACGGAAACGCCAAACCCCACGGTAAAACCCAAATTGAATATGTAAAAAACAGGCTGGAGCACCCCTAAAATTACTTGAAGACAAGCCTTGTAATATTAACCCCTTTGGCGGTGCCAATGAAACAGTTTTTGACTTCGAGTCAAGCCTCAAAGTAGTTACCTCCCGATTATCGAGTCAAGTTCTATAGTTCGCATAAAAGGAGGCAATTTTAGCCTCTTATTGTCTTTACATGCTAATAAATGCATACAATAGGGCAATTGCTGTTTATTCAGTCCCGATGCATTTTGATAATTTAGCAGCCCATGCCCGGTTTTTGGCGCTCTATATACACAGAAATCTTCAAACCGGTGACGTAAACTACCTCGGGGCAAGCCTGTTTGCCGACAAAGGCAGGCCCACGAGGCATTTGTTAGAAACAAATTTTCAATTTCGAGGCATCCCGATACCTATCGGGACGGAATATTAAACCTTTTGGCGGTGCCAATAAATTTTTAAAACTTTTACATCTTTATGTTCCCTAAAAACACATACGTCAACAGACGAAACATCTTAAAACAAACGCTGAAAAGTGGCATCGTATTGTTACCCGGTAACGGAGAAAGTTCGATGAACTATGCCGATAACTGGTACCCTTTTAAGCAAGACAGCAGCTTTTTATACTATACCGGAATTGATCACATTCCAGACCTTTATTTTCTGATCAATATAGATACCGGCGAAGAAATCCTTTTTGGAAACAATGCGACTCCCGAAGAAAAGGTATGGATCGGCGCTCCGGAAAAACTGGAAAGCTTCGCTGAAAAGTCAGGCTTCAGTACTGTTAAGCCCCTGGATCAGGTTGCTTCTTATTTAAAAACCCAGTTAGATAAAGGCCTACACGTACATTACTTACCCCCGTATCGTGGAGCTCAAAAGATTGCAATTAGTAACTTATTAAATATTCCGCTTGCGGAAGTGGAAGCGAACAAATCAACTGCACTCATTCAAGCTATTGTAGCACAGCGCGAACGCAAATCTGCGGAAGAACTCGTAGAGCTAAACGAAGCGGTAAACATCACCCGCAAAATGCATGAATATGCCATTAGAAATACAAAACCCGGTATGACCGAAATGGAAGTTGCCGGTGCTTTAAATGGTATTGCAGTAAGTGGCGGTGGTGGTCTTGCCTTTCCCATTATTTTAACTAAAAACGGGCAATACCTGCACAACCACGCGACAACAGCAACATTGAATGAAGGGGATCTGGTTTTATGTGATAGTGGGGCCTATAATAAAATGGGTTATGGGGGGGATATGACCCGTACCTTCCCTGCAGGCAAAACCTTTACCCCACTTCAAAAAGACGTCTATAATATTGTGCTCAACGCGCATAATACGGCAATTGAAGTTTTAAAACCCGGTATTCGGTTTAAAGAGGTGCATCTCTTAGCTTCTAAAAAACTAGTAGAAGGCCTTACTGATTTAGGTTTGATGAAAGGCAATGCAGACAATGCTGTTGCTGCAGGAGCGCACACCTTGTTCTTTCAGTGTGGATTGGGCCATATGATGGGGCTTGATATTCATGATATGGAAAATATGGGCGAGCAGTATGTAGGCTACACGCCAGAACTTGAAAAGAGTACAGAATTCGGTTTAAAATCCTTACGTCTGGGTAAAGAACTCCAAGAAGATTTTGTGCTTACTGTAGAACCGGGTCTATATTTCAATCCGTTTTTGATTGACGAGCGCAGAGCTCAAAATAAGTATATGGATTTTGTGAATTATGATGAAGTTGAAAAGTTCAAAAACTTTGGCGGTATCCGCGTTGAAGAAGATTTTGTGATTACAAAAGAAGGCAGCGATCTCCTGGGAGAACCACTTGCAAAAACCGTAGCAGATATCGAAAAACTAAGAAACAACTAAATCATGAGAATTTTAAAACACCTATTCGTTGTATTAGTGGTAGCCCATATTGGGCTTACGGCCACCGCTCAGGAGCAAGATCCTGCTAAACTGACTTTAGATCGAATTTACTCATCTGAATTTAATGGTGACAATGCCCGCTCCATCAGCTGGATTAACAATGGCGAGGCTTTTGTAACCATAGAGCGTACGGATTCTGGAGAGGACCAATTGATCAAATATGAGAGTAAATCTAACGATCAGGAAGTCTTTTTAAGTGCTGATGCGCTTACGCCTGCCGGAGCTAGTCAAGCTTTACGTGTAGCAGATTTCAGCCTTTCTAAGGATGAAAGCAAAGTATTGATCTTTACCAATACCAGTCGGGTATGGCGTTCTAATACAAAAGGCGATTACTGGGTTTATGATTTGGATACTAAAAAGCTGAAGCAACTGGGAACCGAGCTTCCCTCCTCTTCGCTGATGTTTGCCAAGTTTTCGGATGCTAATAAAAAGGTAGCTTATGTTTCAGGCTTCAATTTATACGAAGAAGACTTCAAAACCGGTGAAGTAACGCAGCTCACCACAGACGGAACCGGCGATATCATCAACGGAACTTTTGACTGGGTTTATGAAGAAGAATTTGGGGCTCGTGATGGCTTTCGTTGGAATCCTGACGGAAAGCACATCGCGTATTGGCAACTGGATGCTTCAGAAATAGGCACGTTTTATATGATAAACAATACAGATTCGGTATATGCTAAGCCTATTCCCTTACAGTATCCTAAAACCGGTTACGATCCGTCTTCGGCTAAAGTAGGTATTGTAAATACCGAAACTCAAAAGACCCATTGGATCGCTGTACCCGGAGATGCCGTGCAACATTACATTCCTGCTATACAATGGATTCATGAAGACCTCTTATTGATTCAGCAATTAAACCGCAAGCAAAACACACTTAAGATCTTTACCTATACGCCTTCTACAGACGCGATTAAAAACGTATATACCGAAACAGAAGATACCTGGGTTGATCTGGGCTATCCTGATGTTTCCGCCAATCAATGGGGTAAAAACGACTTGTTACTTACCGATGATCAGTCGGCTTTTTTAAGAATGACCGAAAATGACGCGTGGAGACACATTTATAAAGTGCGTCTTAAAGATGGTAAAAAGACGTTGTTGACGCCCGGTGCTTATGATGTAGCGGCTTTTTATACTGCAACAGATAAAGAAGTATTCTTTTCGGCTTCGCCCGAAAGCCCTGCACAACGCTATTTATTTAAAGCATCACTAAGCGGAAAAGGAACACCCCAGCGTTTGACTCCGGCAACATTTGAAGGAATCAATACGTATCAAATCGCTCCTAATGGAAAATATGCTATTCACAATCACACCGATGTGACTACCCCCACTACAACACGTTTGATAAGTTTACCCAAGCATGCAACCATTAAAACCTTAGTTGACAATCAAGCACTGAAGGATAAACTGGCAACTCTAGCTATACCCGAAACTGAGTTCTTTCAGATAGAGACCGAAGACGGTATTGTAGTTGAAGGCCGTATCACTAAGCCAACAGATTTTGATGCTTCTAAAGAATACCCGGTGCTGTTTCACGTATACGGTGAACCTTGGGGGCAAATGGCCACCGATAATTTCATAGGTCTATACGACATCTTTTTAGCGCAAAATGGCTTTGTGATAATCAATATGGATAACCGCGGTACGCCTTCTCTAAAAGGAAGCGACTGGCGTAAGTCAATCTACCGCAAAGTAGGTGTGGTCAATTCTCGCGACCAGGCGATGGCAACAAAAGCTCTTTTGAAAAAATGGACTTTCTTAGATAAAGACCGCGTTTCGGTATGGGGCTGGAGCGGCGGGGGCTCCATGACATTAAACTTGATGTTTAGATATCCTGAACTTTATCAAACCGGAATGGCGGTAGCTGCAGTAGCGAATCAAATGTTCTACGATAACATTTATCAGGAGCGTTATATGGGACTTCCGCAGGAAAACAAAGAAGACTTCATTGAAGGCTCGCCTGCAACCTATGCAAAAGATCTAGAAGGAAATTTACTGGTGGTTCACGGTACCGGTGATGATAATGTACATTATCAAAATATGGAGTATCTGGTCAACGAACTCATCAAAAACAACAAGCAGTTTACGATGATGGCCTACCCCAACCGTTCACATGGTATTTACGAAGGCGAAAATACCCGAAGACATTTATATACGTTACTGACTAATTATTTATTCAGTCATAACGGGAAATAAATTAGTTTGAAGGCAAGCCTTGGGATAGTAAAACCCTTTGGCGGTGCCAATAAAAAAACTCGGGGGCAAGACCACGAAACATTCATTAGAAACAAATGTCCAATTTCGAGGCAAGCCTGGGAATATTTAAACCCTTTGGCGGTGCCAATAAAAAACCTCGGGGGCAAGACCACGAAACATTCATTAGAAACAAATGTCCAATTTCGAAACAAGCCTTGGGATAGTAAAACCCTTTGGCGGTGCCAATAAAAAACCTCGGGGGCAAGACCACGAAACATTCATTAGAAACAAATGTTCAATTTCGAGGCAAGCCTTGGGATAGTAAAACCCTTTGGCGGTGCCAATAAAAAAACCTCGGCTTCTTAGAAGACCGAGGTTTTTGCCTATAGGGGAAAAAGGCACATTAAGCAGCTACATGGTGAGCTGATTTAATATGGAGTTGCTGAGCAATGGTATTTTTCCACTGCTGAGCGCGTTTCTGTTCAAAGTTTTGAGACGCATCAAAAAGCGAATCGTAAAAATTAAGTGTTACAGGAGTTCCAGTTCCTTGAGGAGTCAAGGTTAAAGCAAGATGCTCTAAAGTTGTGGATACCTTTCCGTCAATGCGTTTGGTTTTTAAATCTTCAAGGATATTCACCTGACTGAATTGAGTAAGGTCCAGGTATTCAAAAATGAGTTTCTCTTGTATGATTTGGCCATACAATAAAACATTTTTAGTCGTATCAATAGCTATTTGACGACCGTTCCACTTTTCGCTTTGCGCGAAAGACAAATCATTTTTAGAGGCTTCTTCTTTAAATTTAGCATGGATCTTTTTGGTCGTGTTTGATCCAAAAAAAATAAAGAACATATAAGGTACTGCAACGATTCCCACCACAAGGGCGAAAACCAAAATCATATCTATTTTCATAATAATAAGGTATGCTGTTTTTAAAATAGTGAAGGGATGCAAAGCATCACATAGACGTATTACAGATTAATAACCTGCATACGTATGCTTTAAAAAAGAATACGGATTACGGAAATAAATGGAATGGAAATATAAGCACCAGCCTGGCACACGACGGATTGATGAACAGGGATCGCTCCAAATACTTGGAATCATCCGATAATGCAAACGGGTAAGGATACTTTCCTGAACCGCTAAAACTACTGAAGCGATCCGTCTGCGGTTGTTGGAGTTCAACACTCACCGAAACTTCAGGCGCTTCAAGCGTGAGTTGCTCAACGGTAACCGCTTTATCATTGGCATGCTCAATAACCGCTGTATGGTTTGAGGTATTGTGTTTTTGTAAAGAAGTCGTTTCTGAAGAAAACCCATACGTCGTCTGCCCTACTCCAAAAAGCAGGAACACGAACATACATACAGAATAGATAAATGCCTTCATTACAGGCACAAAGTTAAAACAGCTACCTGTTAAGTTGTTGCTAAAGTTTGAACTATTTTACGCAGTCACCGAGATTTAAATAGTTATGAGCTTCAAACGCGCTTTAAAGAAAGCTAATATTCGGTTTCCTGAGGGACAGCTGTAAGGGTTTTTAAGAAATCCACCAGAGCTGTTTGCTCAGTATCAGTAAGATTGAGATCATCAAAGGGCAAAGTCTGGTGCGGCAGGTCAAAGCCCAAACCGGCACCTCCCCCAGTATTGTAAAAGTCTACAACTTCTTCAAGCGTTTGATATACTCCATTATGCATATACGGCGCGGTAAGCGCCACATTACGCACCGTAGGGGTTTTAAACATCCCTAATTGTATAGGCTCAGTATACATAAAATAAAACCCCAGATCATCATCAAGGTGTTTATTAGCTGCAGTCTCCGGGACTCCTATAACTTCTTTTTCTGTATCGGTAAAAAATGGCGGAACGGTTCCGCTGGTCAAAGGCATAAAGTGACATGTCGCGCACAAAGCTTTTCCCATAAACAAGTTCATACCCAGTTTTTCAGACGCTGTGAACGTGTCTACTTCACCTCTGATATTTTTATCAAATTTAGAACTGAAACCGTTAAGCGTAGAAATATAAGCCGAAAGCGCTTTTATGGTTTCGTCATTACTCCATTTACGGCGCGTACCAAAGACTTCTTTAAAAGCCTCATAATACGTAGAATCTTTCAGAACCTCATCAGAAAATTCATGAACACTGCTGTTGAATTCCTCTTTATTGGTGAACACGCCAGAAATTTGCGCCAGTAACGTTTCGGCTCTGCCATCCCAGAAAAAACCACGTTGAAAGATAGCATTGATCAAGGTAGGTGAATTGCGTTTTAACGGATTACCCGAGTTATTCAGATTGGTTACGAGTCCGTCTGTATAAGCCAACTTCGGATTGTGACAGGTCACGCAAGCCATATCCTTAGCCTGAGATAAATTCTTATCAAAGAACAAGCGTTTGCCCAATGCAATTTTAGCTTCAGAAGGATTGCGATTGGTGATCGCCCTGAAGTATTCAACATTAAAAGAATCTTCTTCAAAGAAGGTAGGGGCATCAAAATTGAAGGGCTTATGCAACACCGGCTCCCATAAACCGGAAGTTTTGCGAATAGCAACCCAACTGCGCGTTATGGGATTGAAGTAATATTAACGCTAAAGTAACACAACAATAAAAAAATTAATTATTTGGAAATAAGACACTTACAAAACATTGATAATTTAGCTCACGAAATCTTTTAAATCTTTTATTATGAAAAATTACTACCTATTAATTTTATTTACTACTTCTATCTTGATACAAGGATGTTCAACAGATCAAGATAACACGCTATCTAATTCAGAAAATATAAAATATCTGGATGTAATCAAATCAAACACTCCTATTCCCATAGATACCTTTGATTTTGAAAGCTATATAGTTATAGAGGGAGACATAATGATACCTAAAGAGAAATTTTCAAAAAATCAGTCAAAACAATTTAGTTGGAAAAATGATTCATTAGTTTCTAAAGAAAATATAAAGAACATAACTATTTATGTTGACAATTCGATCCCATCATCGGGTGCAGATAATTGGAGAATTGCTGTTCAAGAAGCAGCTAATCTTTGGAATAGTTTAAAATATCAAGGAACATCATCTCAAATAGATATAACATACTCTAATAGTCCTAATTCTGATATTATCGTAAGATCTGATTATGGTCAGTTACAAAATGGTACCATAGCTATGGGATCAGTTCCATTTGGATGTAACGTTGGTTCAACAATTATTTTAAACTTAGATTTTTATAACAATTATAATGTGCCTCATTCAAAAAAAGTTTATAATATGGTTCACGAAATAGGACATAATATTGGTTTCGGTCATACAAACTCTCCAAATGCTTGGTATTTACAAAAAATTGTTGGTACACCTGATACAGATTCAAACTCTGTTATGAACGGAGGTACAGCTTTAAATTCCTGGAATGATTTCTCTATTTATGACGAAAAAGCAACTCTTTGGCTTTATGATGATATCGCTATAAAATACCCTAAAGAAGGTGATGAACTAGTTTCTGGAAGTGGAGATTGGTCTACCTCTTGGATACCTCATTATTTTTGTCAAGAAGATTATGTTAATATAAAAGTCTATTTTGATCAATTTAGTTCTGGCAATGAAGTTTTAAGAATTAATGAAAATGTAAAGAATGATGGTATTTGGAACTATCCAAGCGGAAAATTTGGTGCTGGGAACAATGATAATGATGGAGATTTTAGACTAAGAATATCTTCAATTGACAATCCAAATAATTTCTTTGAAGTAAATTTCAACATGTTTGTTGACTAAGAATCTTGATTTGAAATTAAATTTGTGACTTTATTTAAGTAGTCTAAAAAGAGGTTTGTCTAATAAATAAACCTCTTTTTACTTTATATTAAAAATCTAACCCCCGCTCAAAATCTGTGCAGCGTGATCTTTAGTTTTTACTTTTCCGATGACACGGGTTACCGTTCCATTCTCTACAATAAAGGTGGTGCGGTGAATCCCGTCGTATTCTTTCCCCATAAATTTCTTAGGTCCCCATACCCCAAAAGCATTAATGACGGTTTTATCTTCATCTGCTAATAACGGAAATGGAAACTCATATTTAGTCTTAAAATTACTTTGGCGTTTTTCTGAATCTGCACTTACTCCCAACAGCTCGTAACCTGCAGCTTGTAGCTCTTTATAATGATCTCTCAGGTTACACGCTTCAGCTGTACAACCCGGTGTAGAAGCCTTAGGATAAAAGAACACCACAACTTTTTTAGTTGCATAATCACTCCATCTTACTGCGTTACCGTCCTGATCTGTTGTTGTAAATTCTGGTACTTGATCTCCTTCTTTAAGCATGTTCATGTCGGTTTATTTTTATTATTCTTATTATTACTTTAATTATAGTGAAGCAATTGCTTCTTTTGCATTCAGACCCTAAAATTACAGATAATGACTAAAGCCGATAAGGTAACCTTTGTTATAGATACGTTAAAGCGGTTGTATCCACAAATTCCCATCCCGTTAGATCATAAAGATCCATATACATTGCTCATCGCTGTTTTGATGAGTGCGCAAAGTACCGATGTCAAGGTGAATCAAATCACACCATTATTATTTGAAGTTGCCGACAACCCATATGATATGATAAAGCTTTCTGTGGAAGAAATACGGGAGATCATCAAACCGGTGGGCTTGTCGCCGATGAAAGCAAAAGGTATATACGGACTCTCCCATATTTTAATTGATAAGTATAACGGAAGGGTTCCTGAAAGTATTGAAGAACTGGAGCAGTTGCCGGCGGTAGGCCATAAAACAGCAAGTGTTGTGGTGGCACAGGCCTTTAATATACCGGCATTTCCGGTAGATACGCACATTCACCGGCTCATGTACCGCTGGAATTTAACCAACGGTAAAAACGTAGTTCAAACCGAAAAAGATGCCAAGCGGCTTTTTCCTAAAGATCTTTGGAACGAACTACACCTGCAAATCATTTGGTACGGACGGCAATACAGTCCGGCCCGCGGATGGGACCTGAATAAAGATATCATCACCGCAACCATAGGACGTACAAGTGTTTTAAAGGAATATTATAAGAAGAAATAGGGTGAAAACTATAAAAATTAATAGAGACAGTGTAGCTGCAGGAGATGATATAAATTCCCATTTACAAGAGATCACAATTCAATCCAATTAGAAAATATCAGATATCATCAAACACATTATTCTTAATAACTACCTCCCCTTAATAAGCGGTGGCAAAGCAACTTGGAGTGTAGCTATTGAAAATCCTATAGCTATTCTCACTCAAGAAACGAAATTCAAACCCAAATTGATTTGCATGCCAGAATATCCATATTCGGGCGAAACCTATGAAGTAAATATTGAACAAATTCATTTTAACTATCACGCTCAAGAAGACCCTGAAAATGTATATAAAGTTTTAAGTCGTTTTAAATTGCCTCGGTCTTAAAAAATGATCTTAATAACCTTAAATCAAAAAGCCCCGCTGTTTAGCGGGGCTTTTCAGTTTTAATTGAGAAGGTTCTCAATCTTCCCAAATTTGGTATTCATAACACTTAAAGCCTTAGAATAATTTAAAATGCGGTTAACCGTCTCTTTAGAGGGTTGTAAATTTTTATCGTGATCACACGATTTCTTGGAGTAAATGTTTTCCATCAAATGACGTTTGGTTAATAGTTTACCTATAACGCACACTTTTTAGATTTAGTTTATCTCAATTTGTTAAAATTATATTGTTTTTTTCAATCACCTTTCTCAGGTTGATCAGCGCATAACGCATACGCCCCAATGCCGTGTTGATGCTTACATCGGTACGCTCTGCAATTTCTTTAAAACTCATATCTTTATAGATACGCATCAACAGAACATCGCGTTGATCCTCAGGCAATTCCTCAATGAGTTTACGCACATCTTCTTCTACCTGATCTTTAATAATACGCTTTTCAGCATTTAGATCAGGATCTCCCAAAACAGAAAAAATATTGAAATCGCCGGTATTATCAAACTTCGGCATGCGCTTGTTCTTTCTAAAATAATCAATCACCAGGTTGTGCGCGATACGCATCACCCAGGGTAAAAACTTGCCCTCTTCATTATATCCGCCGCGTTTTAACGTGCGAATTACTTTGATAAAGGTATCCTGAAAAATGTCTTCAGTTACATCCCGGTCGTAAACCTTAGAATAAATAAAACTATATATGCGTTGTTGATGTCTCGATATTAAAACAGAAAGTGCCGCTTCATCGCCCTGTATGTAGTTGCTGACCAGGACTGCGTCAGTTATTAACATATCTTCCATAAAATTACTTTTGTAGGTTAAAGTTGATCCTGTAAGGACCGGTCAAAATTTTAAAAAGTAATTTTCAGATATAGGCGTTTCGCTTATTTGTTAATAGTGAATCAAATATAACAACTTTCATTCCAAATAAACAACACCCGTTCTACAATTTTAACATTAACAGGACGTTGGGCAAATCTTTGATGGGTTATCCATACTATAAATTATCTTTGCATACCTATACTTATTGCTATGATCATTGACGTTTCTAAAGCGGACCCTAAACAGAATATCATCATTAAAGGGGCTAAGCTTCACAACTTAAAAAATATAAATACCATAATCCCCCGCAATAAACTGGTAGTAATTACCGGTTTATCGGGTTCAGGTAAATCTAGCCTTGCCTTTGATACGCTTTATGCCGAAGGACAACGCCGCTATGTGGAGAGTTTGTCTTCGTATGCCCGCCAGTTTTTAGGGCGTTTAAACAAACCCAAAGTTGACTATATAAAAGGAATTGCACCTGCTATCGCTATTGAGCAAAAGGTTAACAGTACCAACCCGCGTTCGACCGTGGGAACTTCTACTGAGATTTATGATTACCTCAAATTACTTTTTGCACGTATCGGAAAAACCTACTCTCCTGTTTCTGGAGACGAAGTCAAAAAAGATACAGTCACGGATGTTGTTGAATATGTACGTGCTTTTGAAGAGCGCAGTAAATTATTGCTGCTGGCTCCATTTATTGTTGAAGAAGGGCGAAAGATTGAAGAAAAGCTCAATATCCTCCAGCAACAAGGGTATGCACGTATTAAAGTGAATGACGCAGTGGTGCGTATTGAAGAATCCGGAAGCATCCAAAAAACAGATAAACTCTTTTTGGTTGTTGACCGAATCATTAAAAAAGAGGATGAAGACTTTTACAACCGGCTGGCTGATGCCGTACAAACGGCATTTTTTGAAGGCAAAGGCGAAGCTTTTGTAGAGGACCTTGCTACGCATAAACAACGGCATTTTAGCAACAGTTTTGAGTTAGACGGGATGAGTTTTCTCGAGCCTAATGTACACTTATTCAGTTTTAACAATCCGTATGGGGCTTGTCCTACTTGTGAGGGTTATGGTGATGTTATAGGTATCGATGAAGATCTGGTAATTCCTAATACAGCACTTTCAGTTTATGAAAATGCGATTTTTCCATGGCGTGGGGATAGTATGAGTTATTATAGAGACCAACTCGTGAATAACGCGTATAAATTTGATTTCCCGATACATAAACCGTATTTCGAACTTTCTGATGATCAAAAAGATTTGATCTGGAACGGAAACAACCACTTTGAAGGCTTACATTCATTCTTCGAATTTTTAGAATCTAAAGCTTATAAGATTCAAAATCGGGTAATGCTTTCGCGCTATCGCGGAAAAACCCGTTGTAAAACCTGTGGGGGCAAACGCCTGCGAAAAGAAGCCAATTACGTCAAAGTGGGTGGTGCTACGATCACAGATCTGGTAGGCTTACCACTTAACAAAGTGGCTGATTTCTTCAAACAGTTAGAGCTGAGCGAACACGATACCAAAATCGCAAAACGCCTGTTGACCGAGATTGAAAGCAGATTAGAATTTCTTTCAAAAGTGGGGTTGAATTACCTCACGTTAAACCGAAAATCCAACACCCTTTCCGGGGGAGAATCGCAGCGTATCAATCTGGCAACTTCTTTGGGAAGTAGTTTGGTAGGATCTATGTATATCTTAGACGAACCCAGTATTGGCTTACATCCCAAAGATACCGAGCGTTTGATTGAGGTTTTAAAAAACCTGCGCGATCTGGGGAATACGGTGATCGTGGTAGAACACGATGAAGACATTATGAAAGCTGCCGATGAGATCATCGATATCGGTCCGGAAGCCGGAACCTTTGGAGGTGATGTGGTCGCAGTAGGCGCGTACGATGAGATCCTTAAAAGTGATTCACTTACTGCGAAATACCTCAACGGAGAGATGGAGATCAAAGTCCCCGAAACCCGCCGGACTTCTAAGTATTATGTAGATATCATCGGGGCGCGGGAGAATAATCTGAAAAATATAAATGTTCGTTTTCCATTAGGTGTTTTTGTTGCGGTGACCGGAGTTTCCGGAAGCGGTAAAAGTACACTGGTAAAAAAACTCTTATACCCTGCTATGCTTAAAGAAACGGGCGGGTACGGAGAGAAAGTGGGGCAAATGACCGGTATCGAAGGCAATTACGACAACATCAACCATATAGAGTTTGTAGATCAGAATCCTATAGGGCGTTCTTCGCGCTCTAACCCGGTAACATATATAAAAGCCTATGACGATATCCGATCTTTATATGCAGGTCAAAAACTGAGTAAAATCCGTAATTTTCAGACCAAGCATTTCTCGTTTAACGTAGATGGTGGACGTTGTGAGAACTGTAAAGGCGAAGGCGAAGTAACAATCGAAATGCAGTTTATGGCCGATGTACATTTAGAGTGTGAAGTCTGTAAAGGAAAGCGCTTTAAAAAAGAAGTACTCGAAGTCACTTTTGAAGGCAAGAATATAGACGACATACTTAACCTGACCATTGATGATGCGATTGCATTCTTTAAAGAGCATAAACAAGATAAAATAACGCGCAAGCTCAAACCACTTCAAGATGTTGGTCTGGGCTATGTAACGCTGGGACAAAGCTCCTCTACCCTTTCGGGCGGGGAAGCACAGCGTATCAAACTGGCCTCATTTTTAGTAAAAGGTACCACCAAAGAAAAAAACCTCTTCATCTTTGACGAACCAACAACCGGTTTACATTTTCACGATATTCAGAAATTGCTTACTTCGTTTCAGGCATTGATCAAAAAAGGACATGCTATATTGGTAGTAGAACACAATCTGGATCTGATCAAATGTGCAGACCACGTGATCGATCTGGGACTTGAAGGCGGCGAGAACGGCGGCCATCTAATTGCTTCCGGTACACCTGAGGAAGTTGCTAAAAACAAAAAGTCGTTTACTGCCCAGTATTTAAAGGAGAAGCTTTAATTATTATTTGTTATTCATTATTTAAAAGCGGTAACCTTTGATTGCTGAGTATTGCGATGCCAGGAGCAGTGAACCCAAGTAACCTTCGTCTTTCTCCTTCCCGACGCTTCGGGAGAGAAGGGAGCTTTAGTATAAGTTTAAAAAAAGGTTTATTAAAACTCCAGTACCGGACTACTAGGAGGTTCTCGTCAAATTTGCAGGGAGCGCAGCGTAGCAGGCGGTTCTGTCTGAGGCCAGCGGCCGAGTTAAGCGCATACAGCGCAGCGAGCAATAAATTTAGAGAAGCTATTCATGTATACTATTGTCAGCTCCACATCGCTATCGCTCCGCTGCTTCGTAACTTCCTATGTTTATTCCGAACCAAGAGCTATTAATTCGCTTCCCCCCTTCCGGTTGGTTAAAGCCTCATGCTGAACATGTTTTGGATCTCACGAGAAATGCTGTAAGGAATCAAGCTCCCTTCTCTATGGGAGAAGGGTTGGGGATGAGGATTTTGGTTCGTTTCGGGACAATGCAAAAAAGAAAAAAGCTATTCATGTATACTATTGTCAGCTCCACATCGCTATCGCTCCGCTGCTTCGTAACTTCCTATGCGTATTCCGAATCAAGAGCTATTAATTCGCTTACCCCCTTCCGGTTGGTTAAAGCCTCATGCTGAACGTATTTTGGATCTCACGAGGGATGCTGTCAGGAATCAAACTCCCTTCTCTATGGGAGAAGGCTTGGGGATGAGGATTTTGGTTCTTTTTGGGACAATGCAAAAAAGAAAAAAGCTTATTGAATCCTAAAAAAGCTATTCATCTATGCTATTGCCAGCTCCACATCGCTATCGCTCCGCTGCTTCGTAACTTCCTATACGTATTCCGAACCAAGAGCTATTAATTCGCTTCCCTCCTTCAGGTTGGTTAAAGCCTCATACTGAACGGGTTTTGGATCTCACGAGGGATGCTGTCAGGAATCAAACTCCCTTCTCTATGGAAGAAGGGTTGGGGATGAGGATTTTGGTTCGTTTCGGGACAATGCAAAAAAGAAAAAAGCTATTCATGTATGCTATTGCCAGATCCACATCGCTATCGCTCCGCTGCTTCGTAACTTCCTATACGTATTCCGAACCAAGAGCTATTAATTTGCTTACCCCCTTCCGGTTGGTTAAAGCCTCATACTGAACGGGTTTTGGATCTCACGAGAAATGCTGTCAGGATTCAAACTCCCTTCTCTATGGGAGAAGGGTTAGGGATGAGGATTTTGGTTCGTTTTGGGGCGATGCAAAAAAGAAAAAAGCTATTCATGTATGCTATTGCCAGCTCCACATCGCTATCGCTCCGCTGCTTCGTAAATTCCTATGTTTATTCCGAACCAAGAGCTATTAATTCGCTTACCCCCTTCCGGTTGGTTAAAGCCTCATGCTGAACGTATTTTGGATCTCACGAGAAATGCTGTAAGGAATCAAACTCCCTTCTCTATGGGAGAAGGGTTGGGGATGAGGATTTTGGTTCGTTTTGGGGCAATGCAAA
>Ga0207888_100287_pt1 | contig 23434 bp, 14 predicted proteins | sample LinPmetageLP43_FD_184055 | JGI IMG/M metagenome (GOLD analysis project Ga0207888, IMG submission 184055) | Marine viral communities from the Pacific Ocean - LP-43 (SPAdes) | ecosystem: Environmental > Aquatic > Marine > Oceanic | place: Pacific Ocean | collected 2010-08-27 | reverse complement strand
TCATTAATTTTTTGTTGTTTATTAAAAGTATAATACCCAAAATCACTAATGGTAATACAAATACATTAAACACTTGCGAGAGTATTTGCATTTCTATAGGATTTGCACCATATACAGGAACAATCAAGGCAAACACACATGCTATTGCCGTAATAATTCTAAATTGTTTTGAATTAGTATCCAATTCTCCCGATTGATAGTCTGCTAATAAAATTGGGGCAATTAGTAAACAAGGAAATATTGAAGATAAACCTGCACTTAAAGTTCCAAAAAAGAAAAGAGTCAAAGCAAATTTACCTGCTACAGGCTCTAACGTATTTACCATATCTAGTACCTTAGTTACAGGTTGCCCTTGATGAAACAATGCCCCACACGCCACAGCCATTACAGATGCACTAATAAAAAACACAAGAGTCGCCGCAATAATTGCATCTTTTTTCTGCTGACTACGGTTTTTTATTGTCCAACCTTTTCCTTTTACAAATAGTGGCCTAGAAAGAAAAGTTGCCGCAGCCATAGTTGTGCCTACAAATGCCGCAACCATCATTTGACCTCCTTCAACTTTTGGTATTGTTGGCACCAAACCTTTTACCACTTCTATCGGTAAAGGGTAAACCATAAATAGGGAAATAATAAAAGAAAGCCCCATTATAGAAACGAATATCACCAATATTTTTTCAAAAAAGGCATACTTACCGACCATCAATAAACCATAAAATACAGCTATGACAGTAATTGCAATTATTAATACAGCTTCATATTTAAAGTCTGCTATATATGGAAAGTAAATTAAAAATATTTCATAAATAATATTAGCAGAAATACCAAGAATACCCATCAACGAATTCCATTGGCCAAAAGAGATTCCTAGAATTATAAGAATTGCGATGAGCTTACCCCATTTTAAATGCTTCTTAAATGCATACAAAGCAGTTTCACCTGTAACCAAGGCAAAATTCCCATAAGCGTACATTAGTAATCCCGAGAAAATACAACTTAGTAATAATACCCATAATAACTGCATGCCATAAGTACTACCAGCAACTATCATAGAAGTAACACTTCCGGTACCAATGGTATAGCCAATTGCAAAAATACCTGGCCCAAAAGCCAATACTAACGCTATTATTTTTTTCCAGATTGAAGGGCTTGTCGAGTTACTCATTTATGTATTCTTTTGGTTTGAATATTGCCGAAAACATAAGAATTATATTCTCCTTTGTAAAAACAGCATCTGTTAAACTTTAGCACCTACAAATTCTGTAATCTGTTAAGGTTTCAAATTATAGCAATATTGATATAGGTTCTTAAAATGAACTTTCATCTTTTCTTTTGCTAGCTGGGGATTCTGTTCTTTAATAGCATCGAAGATATCTTGATGCTCTTGAACACCCCTTAATGCCATATTTTTATCACATACATGGTACTTTTCAAAATTGGTCAATATTTCGGGCGTGATTATTAACATAAAAGTGTTCATTGTACTATTACCACTTGCTTTTGCAATTGCCAAATGAAATAATAAATCTTCTTGAACGGCATCTTCCTCGTTTTCCACTTTTTTACGATAAGCATCCAATGCGTTTTTCAACTGTTTTAGATCATTTTCAGTTCTTCTTCTAGCAGCAAGTCTTACTGTTTTTAGTTCTAAAAGAATTCTAGTTTCTACTAATGATTTAAAATCAGGTTCTTCTAAGCGTAAAATATCATTGACCATTCCGTTCATAGCAACCTGACCAATATCTGCGACGAAGGTTCCACTTTGAGGTTTTGATATTAAAATTCCATAGAATTCTAATTTTTGAATTGCTTCTCGAACACTACTTCTACTTACTCCGAATTTGTCGGAAAGCATTCTTTCTGACGGTAGTTTATCACCAGGTTCAAGATTTTTATTATTCATTAAATCTCTTAGCTGTACTATAATCTCATTATGTATTTCTTGATTTTCTGTCCTTGTGAGGATTTCTAATTTCATATATAGCTTGCTTTAAAAGAAACTTGGTTGGCAAAAAAACATGAGTTAAGATTTAATATATCGTTAACTACAAGAGTAAACTCTATTCTTAACATCGCAAATTTTAAATTATTAGATTTCTATGCTTATGAAATTTACTGACCTATAACAGGCCAGTAAATTCATTTCAACAAATCTAACTCAAACAACTTTCTTATTTATACTAGGTATATTAATCGTTTAACACTAATGTGTTACTTCTAATTCGTAATATTTAACTTTGGCAGATGCGCCAATATCTAAGGTCTGTAAATAATTACCTGCTTTAAAATAATTCTCGAAAACACTCCATTTTTCCATATGGATATCTTCATAAACTACAGAGTCTGTGTCGTTCAAAATAACTTCTAACCTACCACTGGATGCAATAATCTCTAAGGTAAATTTGCTAGACCCTATTTCTTCTGAAAAAATATAGCCTTCATTATCTTCCCAAGCATCCGTGTGTAATATTTCTTCGCTGGTAGAATCTTCATTTTTAAGCTTTTTGGTCAGCACTCTAACTTTTCCTTTCTGCCAATATACTTTTAATACTGGAGGGGCATTGTTATCGTCTTCCCCAATTAAATCTCGCTGTTCATTAGTTAGTCTACCGTGAATTTGCATTACTAATGTTCTATGATATTCACCATTTACATCGGTTGTAATTTCTGGAACAGACAATACTCCTTTCATACGACCACCCTCAGCAAAAGTCCAATTTGTACTATTACTACCAGGTACTATTTGCTCTCTTAATTCAGTTCTTGAATATGACGAATTAGCGGTTGAAGAACCCGGTGAAGTATAAAATACTAAAGAACCATCTGTAGAATCATTATACATATAAGGAAATAATCGTTCATCAGTGGCATAATCTAAAATTTCCGGCGGCTCTACTTCATCTGGACTGCCAATTGGCAATGTAACTTTCCAATTACTTAAATCAATATATGGCAAGAAATAATCTTCGCCTTCAACTTTAACAATTTCTTCCTCTACTATAATTTCTTCTTCAATCTCCTCTTCTTCTTCCACTTCTTCTTGTTGATTAACCTCCTGCTCAACTTCATCTTCAACTATATCAGAGGAACTATCACAACTCAAAAAGCCAAAAATCAACATAAATGCAAGTATACCGGCACTTGCAAACCTCTTTAAATTAAAAAATATAGTTTTAAATGTCATTTACCAACGCTATTAATGTTCCACTTCTAGTTCGTAAAAACTAACTTTAGCAAAAGATCCCTCATCCCTGCTTTGAAAATAATTTCCAGCTTTGAAGTAATTCTCAAATATGCCCCAACGCTTCATATTAAAGTCATCATATATTGCAAATTCCGTTTTGTTTAAACTAACAACCAATTTACCATCGGTTACTTTTATTTCGATTTGAAACTTTCTGAATCCTACTTCCTGTTCAAAATTAAATCCTTCATCATCTGTCCAAGCTTCTTCATGCAATATTCCTATAGAATTTACTTCGGTATTTTTTAGTTTTTTAGTTTTGACTCTTATTTTACCATTTTGCCAGTATATTTTTAATACCGGTGGCGCGTTATTATCTTTTTGGTCAATTAAATCTCGTTGTTCATTTGTTAATCTACCATGTATCTGTAAAATAATAACCTTATGATATTTACCACTTTTATCCCGAGAAACATCATCTACAGAAAGTTTTGCTTTTAAAGTCCCTCCTTGCTTAAATGTCCAGTTTACGTTATCATCACCAGGCACCAATTGCTCCCTAAGTTCTGATCTAGAGTATTTTGTATTAGCGGTAGTAGCAGAGGTAGGATATGCATAAAAAGTAATTGCTCCTTTTGTAGAATCATTGTACATATAAGGTTTTAACGTCTCATTTTTGGCATAATCCAAAATTGCTGGCGGTTCTACACTAATTGCCCCTCCTTTTCCCTTTCCTTCCGGTATGGTCACTTTCCAATTACTTAAATCAATGTTTGGAAGCTTGACCTTCTTTTTTTTTCTTGATTTTTTAATTTTTAAATCCGATTCTGTAACACTACTTCTCTGGTTTTGAGAAATAGCGTTAACAGACAGAAACAGTATTACTATACATACTAATATTTCTCTTCGGATATTCAACATTCTATTAAATTATGGGTTTACTGAATGTACTTTTACATTATCTACAAACGCATCTTTTGGAGTAACAGCATAGAACATAATGGCAATTTCACCACTAGAATTAGCTGTAAATGGAATCTGTACTAATGTACCTGCACCGTCAGTTGTATCTGAAAATTTACCTTCAGCTACAAAACCTTCATTAAATCCTAGGTTGTCACCAATATTATCAACTGCATCAGCTCCATCATCGTATTGTCCGTCTAAAATTAATCCTACAACTCTTCTTCCGCCAATTGGATCTGTGCCGCTATCATCTTTTATTGCATATTGATACTCTAAAATATAATCAGCTCCAGGAACCAAGTTAAGTTCTTGATATGCGTATCTAGAACTAGCAGTTCTAAACTCCCCACCAGATTGACTTGAAGACCATTTTGCTCCTCTTGTCTTGCTTCCTGTATCAACACCATCATAATCTTGGTTAGAACCATCTGAACTAGAACCAAAAGGATTTGTTTCCCCATCTGTAAATGTTGACCATTTCCAGAAATCTTGACCATCTTCAAAATCACCATTTAAAATAGTTGAACCGGTCATTCTTGACATATAAATATTATCAACAGTTATAGTTGCGTGATCATTTGCCGTACCGGTGCTTCCTAATTCAAAAAGAATAGTTTTAAATTGAGTAACTGGAGATGAAAAATCTGTAGCTAAATCCAAATCTATACCCGTCCATTCACCATCTGTTAAATCTAAATTATCAATTACATGACTAGTAGAATTAATACTGTCTACCAAAGTTATTTTCAGCTTATCAATTCCTGTCGCAAACTCAGAATAAACATCAAAATGAATGTTGTTAGAACCCACTTCGCTATAGAAAGCATCAGCAGTAACAACTTCATCACTCAATGCAAATACTCCTGTATCACTGTGTAGCCTAGAAAATTCAATTAAGTTATTTCCAGATTCCAAAACCACGGCTTTACCACCGGTACCTGCTGATCCAACCGAACTAGCATCAGTAAAAATGTTCAACAAATTATATCTTTTAAACTCTGGCGATGCAGGAGCATTATCAATAGATTGTACTGTATGCTCTACTGTAATATCTTCCGTTTTTGTAAGATCACTTTGACCAGCTGCTTTTGTAGTTACAGTAATAGTATAATCTGCCGAAGCTTCTACATTAGGATAATCATATGTTACAGATTCTCCTTGAAGAGCAGTAGCAGGAGTACTCCCATCTCCAAAATCGATTACGTAAGAATCAACGCCAACAGATAATGGCTTTACTGTAACAATAGTACCATCTCCGCCGGTAGAAACATCAAAACTTGAAAATACACTTTCAATAGACCCTCCCGATGAATCAACTGGCTCAATTGGCTCAAACCCGTCGTCATCACATGACATAATAAGGCCAGAAAACAACAAGGCACTTATTCCTTTTTTTATTAAACTCATAATATTTTATTTTTTATTTTTTAGTTTCTGCTAAAATGACTTTGGTAATTAAACCTTAGACTTCTCAGCATAAGCGTATACATGATTCCTTGATGCGTAATTTAAAAATGGGGCTATACCTAAATGCAAACACATTTTTAAATTACTATTTCAAGGTCTTTAGTTAATTAAGTCTATCGATACTAATTTTAGAAAATCTACATTCAGTACCTGCATATTCAATATTAAATCTCATGTTCTCCGTTTCATCACCTGTGGTAAATGAAAATGAAGTTTGCACATATGCTGAAGCTTGGTCTGTTAACGGAATAGCTTGATTAAGGAAATCATCTCCAGTATCAGCATCTTCAATTAAAAGTGTACCAGCAGAAGAACCTGTTGTTTTACTTACATACCAAAATGTTACTTCATATGTTGCACCAGCAACCACACGAATACTTTGGTCAAGAAAATTTGAACTACTACTTAGTTTAGCAGCACCATTTCCTTCTGGTGGCGTTGGTGAAGAACTTGCCGAGTAGGAACTTGTTGTTCCTCTATCTTCTCCTGCCCAAGGTGTTCTTGGATCACATAGAAAATCTGGACATTGAAAAGCTGCCACTAGTTCATCTACAACTTCAACGTTTATTGTAACAGTCGAAGTTTCGCCATTTCCATCGCTAGAAACTAAGGTAACAGGGAATGTTCCTTCACCTGGAAACTGAAAAGATGGATCGCGATCTGTTGAGGTAGCTCCACCTCCAAAATCCCACGCATAAGACGAAGCCTCTGTAGAAAGGTCAGTAAAATTTATTATTGTAAAATCTGTTTGATCTGCAGTATAATCAAAATTGGCTTCTGGAAATATAGTATCTACCTTAGAGTTAGAATCTGGTAAATCGTCTCTAAATGTATCAGAACCAACACAACCAACAAAAGAACTTGTAACAACTATACTAAAGAGCAACAAGGTTGTTTTACGGAAAATATTTTGTTTATTTTTCATAGTTTAAAAAGTTTTTAAAATTTAATATCCCGGGTTTTGTGTTAAAAGACCTCCGCTTATATTTATTTCTCTTGCAGGAATAGGCAATAACAATTTTCTTGCATCAAATACATATCCCATTTCTGCAGAATGAGCACTTAAAACAGATTCAGCAACACCGAACCTAAGTAAATCGAACCAACGCTGATTCTCAAATGCTAATTCTACTCTTCTTTCAACTAAAAGATCTTCTTTTGTAATTGTGGAAACAGTTGCTGTTAACCCAGCTCTATCCCTAACCGCTTGGAAAGAAGCTAATGCTGCAGCGCTTGTTGTTGATGCACCACCTGCCAATATCGCTTCTACATGCATTAAAAGTACATCTGCATAACGTAGAGCAATGTAATCGTTTCCAGCATCACGGGCACTTGAACCATAAGAAGGTGGTGAAGTTGTGATATCAGACCCTTCAGGCAAAAATTTAATTACTTCGTTTGATGTTCCAAAAGTAACATACGATTCAGCTGTTCTATTACCGCCATATGCAGCGAAGTCTAAAACTAAATTTTCATTGACTATGTTTTGACCATCTTCTGAACCAGCTCGTGTTGAAGAAGTGAATTCTGATGAAAAACTTTGACTTTCAGCACTATTTCCTGTTTCATATTGAACAGCAAAAATAATTTCGTCATTCAATTCATTATAAAAAACGTCACGAAAATTACCTTCTAAAGCAAAATTAGAACTATTAATAATAGACTCACATAATTGTTGTGCAGCAGTGTAGTCGGGACTATCTAATGACAAATAAACTTTTGCCAAGATACCTTGCGCTGCCGCTTTTGACGCTCTTGATTTTGAAGAATTATCTAAAACACTAGCAGCTTCTTCCAAATCAGCTATGATTTGATCGTAAACTTGTGCTTCTGGAATTCTAGTAAAAAGAGATTCATTATCCGTAGGACCTACTACTGAAGTAACTAATGGCACGGCACCAAACATTCTAACTAATTTAAAATAAGCATAAGCTCTTAAAAATTTTGCTTCGGCAGTATATCTTGCCTGGTTGCTTTCATCGGCAACATCTATAAAATCTAAGATGTTGTTAGCTCTAAAAATAACTTCATACATAGAAGCATAATAATCTTCAGACTCAACATTATTAGCATTTACAACATACCTGTGAAAATCAGCCTTTGAACCTTCAAGTGTTGCATTTCTAGTATTATCTGTACGGTGTTCTGTTAGAAGATGCTCAAACTGCACGCCTCTATTTGCATCTCCAATATTTGACACAGTATTACTATTTACTCCTTGAAGAGCATCATAAATACCATACACGCCAGACAACACATCATCGTCAGATTGAAAGAACCCATCTACGGCAACCGCAGTATCAGGCAATGGATTTAAAAATTCTTCAGTATCACAGGAAACAAAAACGGACACTGTTACGGCAAAAATTATATATTTTATATGTTTCATTGTTTGTTTTTTTTAGATTAAAAATCAACGTTAAGTCCGAATGTTACTGTTCTAAAGATAGGCGTACCTGCTCTTTGAGACCCATAAGCTCTTGGGTTGCTACCATCTATATGTTCTGGGTTAAAACCGTGATAATCATCAGCAGTTATATAAAGTAAATTCTGAGCTGTGGCGTAAACTCTTAATCCAGCTACACCTATACGATCTGTTACATCATTTGGTAAGTTATAGCCAAGGTTTACATTACGTAAAGAGAAGTAGTCTGCACTAGCAATAACATCACTCGTCAATACTTTTTCTTGGATGAATGAAACATCTGATACAAGACCATTAGCAACTGCTTCTAACTCTCCTCCACTTCTAGTTCTATTCCCAAACCAATTGTAGAAATATTGATCACCAATATTATTAACCTGAGCACCTAAGCTACCTTGAACCATGAAAGAAAAATCAAAGTCTCCAATTTTAAACTCATTGGTGAAACTATATACTAAATCTGGATAAGGACTTCCTAATATAGTCTTGTCTTCTTCGGTAATTAAGCCATCACCATTTAAATCTTTAACAATAGTATCATCAGACTGACCATTGATCCTGTTCCAAGGACTATCTACATATGTTGTTCTAAAAGAAGTTTCATCAAAAGCTTCTTCATCAACTACGTAACCCCAAAAAGAAGATATAGGCTCACCTATTCTATTAATCCATTGAGAGTTTCGACCATAATCATCCTCAATTAGGGCATTGTTAGAATCACCAAAACTTAATAGTTCATTAGCATTGGTAGAAGCTATTATTGTAGAATTCCAAGAGAATTTTTCGTTAGAAACGTTTCTAGTTCTTAACTCAAGTTCAAAACCTCTGTTTTCAACTTCACCTAAATTCACTATACCACTATTAAATCCAGATATGTAGGAAACAGGATTATTTAAAAGTAATTCATCACTTGTTCTTTTGTAGTAATCAATTGAACCAGACACTACGTTACCGAAAAACCCATAATCCAAACCAATAGTTAATTCTTTAGAAGCTTCCCACTGTAATAATGTATTAGCTATATTCAATGGAGAAACACCTGCTGCGATACTACCATTATCAATTGAATTAGAATTTTGCAATAAAGCTAAGTAAGGCCATGCATTTACAATATCATCACCTACATTAAAATTCTCTGCTCCAGTAAGACCGTAACTAGCTCTAAATTTCAACGTATTAACCGCGTCGCTATCTAATAAGAAGTTTTCCTTAGCAACATTCCAACCTAAAGAAACGGCCGGGAAGTTACCCCACTTAGAATCTATTCCAAAAACTGAACTACCATCACGTCTAAATGAAGCATTTACTAAATACTTTCCTTTATAAGCATAATTAACTCTAGCAAAATAACCTAACTTTCTAAGTTCTGTGTTGATTTCTGTAGGAAGATCCACCAATGTAGCTCCTTGAAAATTCTTAAGTAAGTCATTTGAAAAACCACTACCAGTAGTTATACTTTCTTCTGATGTTCTTTTTTGGATTGTAGCACCTAATAATAAATTTAGATCGTGATCATCATTAAATGTCTTAGTATAATTTAATGTATTATCAGAAATAACTCTAGTTCTAAATCTATTAGCTAAATAATAAGCAGCTCTTGAATTACCACTAGCATGATTTAATACTCCATCATATCTAGTTCTTTTTCTTTGCTCAAGAGTTACACCTAAAGATGTTTTAGCAGTAAGCCCATCAAGAAGCTCATAACTTAAATATGTAGAACCAAATAATTTGGTATTGTACTCAAAATGCTCTCTTTCTACATACTGAGCGTATGGGTTAGAATCACCAGAAGTACGAGGTCTACTATCATTCCCATCTCCGTTTACATCTAATTCAACAAGATGATTTTCATAGAAGTAATCTCCTACCCCAACATCTGGATAAACATCTCTATTTATAAATTGTAATGATTCTTCTGTATGGTATATTGGTAACCAAGGAGATTGACGTGTAGGATTGTGTATCGATGTAGGCAATCTTCTTTGTTTAGTATAAGAAGGAGTAGCTCTAATACCAAATCTTGCTTTTTCCCCGATTTTTGAATCGACCTTCATATTAGCAGAGAACAATTTGTAATCATCAGTAATAACAACACCTTCATCATGAAGATATCTTAAAGATGTACTGAATTTAGTATCCTCGCTACCACCTCTTGCAGATAAAGAATGACTTGTAATAGTTCCTCCATCGAAGAAAACATCTTGCCAATCTCTGTCAACACCAGTGGCTTTAACCAATAATTGAGCATATTGAGTTTCATTAGAAAGTGTACCCGTAGCATCTAATTCAATTGCAGCCCAATCAGCTACACTTTTTCTATAATCATCACTACCATGAGCACTTTTAATACCCGTGTAAGTTTGATAGCTGAATTTAGTCTTACCTGCTTTACCGCTTTTCGTAGTAATTAAAATTACCCCATTAGAACCTTCACTACCATAGATTGCAGCAGAAGCCGCATCTTTTAATACTTCAAATGATTCAACATCATTCATATCTAGATTACCAAGGAAGTCAGAACTTACAACAACCCCATCTATTACCAATGCAGGACCAGAGTCAGCAGTTACAGAACCAATACCTCTTATTGTAATGGTTGGAGCGCCACCGGCTTCAGCATTGGTCGCTTGAATATTTACACCAGATACTTGACCTATTAATGCATCATCTACCCTTGAAACAGCTATTTGATCTAATGTTTCATTCGTTACTTTAGAAATAGAACCTGTTATAGTAGATTTCTTTTGCGTACCATAACCAACTACCACAACTTCATCAAGTTGACTAGCGTCTTCGGTTAAGGTAACAGTGACAGTTTTTTGAGCAACAATAGCTACATTTTGAGTACTATACCCTATATAAGAAATACGTACAATATCACCACTAGCTACTTGAATGGTAAAATTTCCGTCAAAATCACTTTGAGTACCTCTTGTTGTGTTTGCTACAAGTATGTTCGCACCAGGTATCGGTACATTGTTTGCATCTGTTACGGTACCCGATAGATCGTAGGTATCTTGTGCAAATAATTGAATGTTGACCAGCAACATCGCAACCATAAAAATTTTCAGTTTAAAATTCATCTGTGTTAAATTAAGTTAGTTCTATTGAATTGGCATTTGCCATCTTTTTGATCTACTTAAAATGCGAGTACTTATTTCGCATCATAATCTCTAATTTACCAATACACACATTTTCATTTTAAATCAATGAAAATCCCTATTTTTACAGGAAATGTGTTTATAGTAATATTTACATGTTTGTGTATTACTTCCCTTCGAAATGAAGTAATGTTTTTATTAAAAAGGATGGGCGAGCACCCGTCCTTTTTTTATGCAATTTCTTCTAAGGCTTCATGTCTCATTTTTAAGTTAATACTGGATCGCTATTAATTATATTTTAACTGGTTTACCAAATTGGTTCGTCAAACTGGTTTACCAAATATATGTTATTATATTGTTAAAAAAAATTACTTTGACGATTTACAGCCTCTAAAATTATCATTTCCTATAAATTCAACAGTAAATTTTATACAATTGATAATATCTTAAGAATTTTAACTACAAAACAAAAACGGCTTAAAACATTAATGTTTTAAGCCGTTTGATGCAGAATATCATGACGATAAAATCAAGTTCTGCATTCCTACACAAATATTTTAATGCATCCTTAGCATTTTATAAATTTTAACAGTTTACTTATTTAAAATTCTGTTATGAAACTCAAGTATGTGGATAAAAGATATAATCCATTTTAATGAAATAGTTATGATTCTAAAGAAATAGATGTATTAATTTAAACCTAATTTCTGATTTCAACTTATGATTAAATTGGAAGATTTAAGCCTTCGATATTATTAATAAAAATATCGAATTTAAAGTACTATAAACCATCGTTGGAAAAAGGTGCTAGAGAGAAGAAAATCATATGTAATAAAACATATAAAAATAAAAAAAGGCTTTCATTTTCATGAAAGCCTTCTAACCTGTGGGCCCTACTGGATTCGAACCAGTGACCCCCTGCTTGTAAGGCAGGTGCTCTGAACCAACTGAGCTAAGAGCCCCAAAAGGAGTGCAAATATATAATACTTTTACATTCCACAAAAGAAAAATCAATAAAATTTTAAAGAACTTCTGAGACAACAAAATTACTACCGCCTACATAAATTAAATCATTCGTTTTTGCCGCTTTTTTTGCCGCTTTAAATGCCTTATTTACAGACTCATAAATATTACCTTTAAAATCTAGCTGATAAAATAGGTCTGCTAAAATATTTTCGTCTAAACCTCTAAATATTTTTGGTTTACAAAAATAATAACAGGCATTTTTAGGAAATAACGGTATAATTTTACTGATATCCTTATCCTTCACAAAACCTAATACAATATGAAGCTCATTAAAATCTTGCTCTTTCAATTGATCTAACACAAGAGATATTCCTTCCTTATTGTGAGCAGTATCACATATTATGGTTGGTTCATTTCCTATTTGCTGCCAACGCCCCATTAAATTAGTATTTTCCACCACTCTTTGCAGCCCTATTTCAATATTAACCGTGGTTACATTAAAATGTTTTAAAACACTCAGAACGGCTAAAACCCCTTTGACGTTTTTCCTTTGGTAAGAACCAAGTAGACCAATTTTATAATCAGGGTATTCCTTTTCATCCGCAAAAATAATATCAGCACCTCGCTCATTAGCAATAGATTTAAAAACAGGTGCAGTCTCTTCATTAAACTCACTGATAACCACAGGAACGTTAGTTTTAATAATTCCAGCTTTCTCTTTAGCAATAAGAGGAATTGTATCGCCTAACATATCCGTATGGTCTAAACCAATATTTGTAATTAAACTTACCTCTGGCTTAATTATATTTGTGGAATCTAACCTACCTCCCAAACCCACTTCTATAATGGCAATATCCACTAACTCTTCAGCGAAATAAGAAAATGCCATACCAACGGTCATTTCAAAAAAAGAAAGATTATGAGTTTTAAAATAAGACTGGTTTTCAGTAATAAAATCAACTACCCAATTTTTGCTTATCTTTTTTCCGTTGATGCGAATTCGCTCTCTAAAATCTTTTAAATGTGGAGAAGTATATAAGCCTACCTTATAGCCTGCTTCTTGCAAAATAGATGCTAATAAATGACTGCTAGAGCCCTTACCATTGGTTCCAGCAACATGAATGCTTTTAAATTTAGTGTGTGGTTCACCTAAATGACCTGCAAATGTAATGATGCCATCTAATTTAGAATTAAAGGCTACTTTACCTTTATTCTGATACATTGGAAGTTGAGCAAACATCCAATCTAAAGTCTCTTTATAGGTCACTCTCCTAATTTGAAGTTAACAACAACAAAACCTACTTGTTGATTTGGAGCATTACTATCTAAATTCCATTTATGCATAAAGGCGGTCTTCTTAGCAGGCTCTAACAAACATGGATTATTATTTGTAGTACCCCTAACACCAGGTTCGGCACTAATAACCTTACCGTTTCTATCCACAATAATCTTAACAACAACCCTACCTGACTCGTTACATTCTTGCTGTACTTTACCTTTATTTACCAATGAACGACCATTAAGTCCATACCCACCAGTACCACTACCGCCACCTGGGGAACCATAGTAGCTAGTTGCATAAGGATCACCATCTGGTTGCCCCTTATCTCCTGTTCTATTATCATCACCTTCACTTCCAGAAGCCGTACCGTCAGATTTATTGAGTCCGCCCATCATTTCATCCAAAGCCTTCTTTTTGGCTTCTTGTTCTTGGCGAGCTTTATCTTCTGCGTCCTTCTTTTGCTGTGCAATTTTAGCTGCCTCAGCTTTTTTCTTGTTTTCTGCAGCTTCTGCTTTTCTTTTAGCGTCAGCAGCAGCCTCATCAGCCTTTCTTTTAGCTTCTTTTGCCTGGTTGATTTTTACAGCTTCCTCATTTTCTTGAGTCAAAAGTTTTTCGGCTGGCGATTCCTTCTCCGCCGCAGCCTCCTCAACCTCTTCTATTGGCTCCTCTATCGACTCAGCAACTTCTTGTTTAGTTGGCTCAACGGGAGGTGTATCTAAAGGTTCTGATTGAATTTTTTCTTTTGGCTGAACTTTACCACTACCAAATTCCATAGTACCAAAATTAACTGAAATACCATTTTCTTCTGGAGGGTCCATATAAGTTAGACCTATATAAAATAAAACCAATAAGAGTGCACTTAACAACAATGTGGTAAGTGTCAATGATTTCTTTTTATGTTTGGTATCTAAAAATGCCATTTAATTTGGGCGTACGGCCAAAATAACTTTATAATTATTTCTATTAGCGATGTCCATAACATTTACAGCTTCTTTAATAGCAACGCTTTCTTCTGCTCTTAAAATTATGGTAGGACTATCTTGTCCCGCCAAAGCTTTCTTCAATTCAATTTCTATGTACTCTCCATTAATGCGTTCATCATTAACGAAATACTGAAGATTTTTATCGATACTTACCGATACGTTTTGCGTATTTGTTGATTTTCCTTTTGCTTTTGGAAGCAACAAATCTAAAGCGTTCGGTGAATTTGCAGTTAGCATAAAGAATACCAATAACAAGAATACAATATCTGTCATTGAAGACATGCTAAAGTCTGGACTGACCTTATTTCTTCCTTTTAATTTCATAGTATAAAATTAAAGAGGTTCGTTTAGTAAGTCTAAGAATTCTACGGCGTTAGCCTCCATTTTATGAACCACTTTATCAGTTCTGTTCACTAAATGGTTATAACCTACATAAGCTATAATACCTACTATTAGACCTGCAACAGTAGTTGTCATCGCTGTATAAATACCCGATGCCAATGAACCCATTTCCGCTTGACCACCGCTACTTGCCATTTCATGGAAGGCTAAGATCATACCAATTACGGTTCCTAAGAAACCAATCATTGGAGCTGCACCGGCTACAGTCGCCAAAATACTTACATTCTTCTCTAGTTTATAAACTTCAAGAGTACCTGCGTTTTCAATAGCGGTATTTATATCATCCAAAGGTTTTCCTATTCTTGAAACACCTTTTTCAGTTAATCTTGCCACTGGAGAATCAGTCTGAGCGCATAAAAGTTTTGCCGCATCTAACTTACCCGAAGTAACATAATCGCGAATTTGATTCATAAAATTCTTATCTATTTTTGATGCCGCATTTACAGCAAGCAATCGTTCAAAATAGATATACAGAGCAACACCTAACATAATGAACAGTACTGTAATAATAATCACACTACCCGTACCTCCGTTAAATATTAAATCTATAACCGAAAGAGTTTTCTCTTCAGACAATAATTCATCGCTCGCATCTTGAGCCAAATCCTGGTATAATAACATAATATTCTTTAAGTATTGAATTTGCCTTTATAACGATGAATTGCGAATTAAATTATGCGTTGAGCACAAAATCTCTAAGCAAAATGAAAACGATGGCTCCACTTATAAAACCAACAAATGCCAACCATGCAATTTTTTTAAGATACCAAAAGAAATCAATTTTCTCCATACCCATTGCAACAACACCTGCCGCAGAACCAATTATTAACATACTACCGCCTGTTCCTGCAGAATAAGCAATAAAATGCCAAAGTGGATTATCCATAGGCTCGCTAAACATACCCATACTGGCCGCAACCAATGGTACGTTATCAATTACAGCAGAACCTAAACCAAATAACATAACAACGATATCGGTATTAGGTATTGCTTCATTTAGTGCTCCAGCAGCATTAAAAAGAATTCCTAATGATTCCATAGCAGCAACTGCTAACAAAATCCCAAGGAAAAACAATATACTTGGCAATTCAATTTTTGATAATGAATGATGAACCGGACTATGATGACCTTCGCTATCTTGACCTTCTTGTTCCACAGAAGATATACTAAATTTCTTATTACTGTATATTTCAGCAAAAGTTGCTACCACGGCTAAAGACAACATCATACCAACATAAGGAGGTAAATGAGTTACCGTTTTAAAAATTGGAACAAATAAAATAGCTCCAAGACCTAAATACAACATTACGCCGCTATATTTGGATTTCGAATTCTCCCCTTCCAATTCGCCATCTATCAACCCTTTAAAAACCTTGAATCTACTTGCAATTACAACAGGTACAATCATACATACCAATGAAGGTAAAAGAACGTGTAGCACTAACTGCCCCGCACTTACCCTATTTGCAATCCATAACATAGTCGTTGTAACATCACCAATTGGTGACCAGGCCCCACCTGCGTTAGCCGTTATAACTATCATACCGGCAAACCATAATTTTGTTTCTCTATCTTTAATAACTTTTTGAAGTATCGTTATTAAAACTATAGTAGCAGTAAGGTTATCAATAATGGCAGATAATATGAAGGCTAATATTGAAAATAACCAAAGTAATTTTCCTTTTTCTTTTGTTTTAATAAAACCTTTTATAGTAGCGAAACCGTCGAAATAATCAATTATTTCCACAATCGTCATAGCACCTAACAAGAAGAACAGAATTTCAGCAGTTTTACCTAGATGATGCAAAAGAGACTCCTCCATCATATGCATTTTCTCTTGATGCCCTAAAGATGCAAATCCATCTACCAAACCTTGCTTAGCAGAATCGAACCAATTTGTAAATCCGTCAATATCCAAAGCAATTAATGCCCACAATATAGCCATCATGGCTAATGCTGGTATTAACTTATCAATTTTAAGATTGTGTTCTAAGGTAATGGCAAGGTATCCCGCCAAAAAAACAATAACAATGATGGTTTCCATTTTCGTTGGTTTTTTAAATAACTAGTTATTAGTTGTCAAATATAGGTTCTAATTCTAAAAAAAATAATCCTTAAAGATATTTAAAATTGTCTGTGAATTCCTAATGATTTCACAATAATTCTAAAGATACCTGACATCCAAATACTTAAATCATTGCTAATTTAAATTTAACAAGTTTTTATTGACCCTATTTTAACGCTTAACAAAATGTTAAATATTAAGACTCCACAAACCAAGTAGTAAAATCCATTATCAAAACCAACAAAATTGGTGCCTTTAGTTGAATATTTAACTGGTATATCTTTATCTTTGAGAAGTTAACCCTTATACATATTAGATGGATTTTTCATTGAATGAAGAACAAAGACTTATACAACAAGCTGCACGTGATTTTGCTCAAACAGAGCTATTACCAGAGGTAATTGAACGTGATGATGCGCAAAGATTCCCTAAAGAGGAAGTTAAAAAATTGGGCGAGCTTGGTTTTCTTGGAATGATGGTTGACCCTAAATATGGAGGTAGTGGCCTAGACACACTTTCATACGTTTTAGCAATGGAAGAAATTTCAAAAATAGACGCCTCTACTTCTGTAGTTATGTCTGTCAATAATTCTTTGGTTTGCTGGGGGTTAGAAAAATATGGCTCAGAAGCTCAAAAAGAAAAATATCTCACCAAATTAACTACCGGAGAACAAATTGGAGCATTCTGCCTTTCTGAACCTGAAGCAGGTAGTGATGCTACTTCACAGAAAACCACAGCAATTGACATGGGAGACCACTATATTGTAAATGGAACTAAAAACTGGATTACCAATGGTGGTACGGCAAGTACCTATATTGTAATAGCACAAACGGACAAAGACAAAAAGCATAGAGGAATTAATGCCTTGATTATAGAAAAAGGTGCACCTGGATTTGAAATTGGTCCCAAAGAAAATAAACTTGGTATTAGAGGTAGCGATACACACTCTCTTATATTCAATGACGTTAAAGTACCAAAAGAGAACAGAATAGGTGAAGATGGCTTCGGTTTCAAGTTTGCAATGAAAACATTGGCTGGCGGTAGAATAGGTATTGCAGCTCAAGCCTTGGGTATTGCTGCAGGAGCTTATGAATTAGCATTGAAATATTCTAAAGAACGTAAAGCTTTTGGTACTGAAATTAGCAATCACCAAGCAATTGCCTTTAAACTGGCAGATATGCATACCGAAATTCAAGCAGCAAGATTACTTGTTTATCAATCGGCCTTAGATAAAGATAACGGAAGAGATTATGATTTATCTGGAGCTATGGCAAAATTATACGCATCTAAAGTTGCCATGGAAACCTCAGTTGAAGCCGTACAAATTCATGGAGGTAATGGCTTTGTTAAGGATTACCACGTTGAAAGATTAATGAGAGATGCTAAGATTACTCAGATCTACGAAGGCACATCTGAAATTCAAAAAATTGTAATTTCAAGAAGTATTTTAAAGTAAAAGCTCAAACACAAAACAATCACCCCTACTTTTTATAGGGGTGATTGTTCTCAATACCACCATCTGCTTTGTTATACTACAAATAAAGCTGAGCTTAATTGTTAGAAAGCAATAAAAATCACAATTCACCCCCACCAACTCTCCTATATTTACTGAATTTTAACTTAAATTTATCAATCTGATAAATTGAAGGTTTCAAAAATCCATAATTATCGATTTTTTAAGCTTTTATTTATTTCGTTGAGTTTTTTATTTGAATTTGTTCTAATCACTGAATATAATTCAATTAAATTGATATTTTTGAATAAATACCACAAAGGATGACACTGAAGAAGCAAGGATTATATCTACCGGAATTTGAACATGATAACTGTGGGGCTGGATTTATATGCAGTCTTAAAGGAAAGAAGTCCAACGACATTATACATAAAGCGTTGGAAATACTTGAACGATTAGAACATAGAGGTGCAGTTAGTGCAGATGGTAAAACAGGAGATGGAGCAGGTATATTAATTGATATTCCTCACGACTTTTTCCAGGCCGTTTGTGACTTTGAATTACCAAAAGTTGGCGATTATGCCGTTGGTAATATATTCTTTCCTCGTAAAGAGAATCAACGTGATTTCTGCATTTCAGTTTTTGAAGAGAATATTAAGAAACAGGGGTTAAAATTATTAGGATGGAGAAATGTTCCTGTAAACAGATCGATTCCTGGTAGAATTGCAGCTGAAACCGAACCTTTTGTAAAACAAATATTTGTTGCAAAAGAAAACGAAGAACAAGATTACTTCGATTTTAACCTAAAATTATTCATAGCAAGAAAGACTACGGAACATACTATAATAGGTTCTAAATTATCTGAAAATAAATTTTTCTATGTCCCTAGTTTATCTACCAAAATTATAATATTCAAAGGACTATTGATGCCTTTGGACATTAGTCTTTATTACTCGGACTTAATGGATTCTAGAGTAGTTACAAGATTAGCTTTAGTTCACCAACGTTTCTCTACAAACACTTTTCCTACCTGGGATTTGGCACAACCTTTTAGATACATGTGTCATAATGGTGAAATAAACACCTTAAGAGGAAATGTTACTAGAATGTTCTCCAGAGAAGAATTACTGAAAAGTGATATGTTCGGAGATGAAATTAAAAATGTTCTTCCAATAATATTACCAGGCAAATCAGATTCAGCTACAATGGACATGGTAGTTGAGCTATTATTAATGACCGGTAGATCTTTACCTGAGGTAATGATGATATTGGTACCTGAAGCTTGGGAGAAAAATGCAGAAATGTCTGAAGCTAAAAGAGCATTTTACGAGTATCATTCTTGTATGATGGAACCTTGGGACGGACCAGCATCTATACCATTTACCGATGGTAACTTTATTGGTGCCGTGCTAGACAGAAATGGATTAAGACCTTCACGATACACAGTAACAAAAGATGACTACGTAGTTATGTCTTCTGAAACTGGTGTTGTTGACATAGCTCCAGAAAATGTAGATTTTCATGGAAGATTACAGCCAGGTAAAATGTTCTTGGTAAATATGGAGGAAGGTAGAATTGTTAATGATGAAGAAATTAAAGAAAACATCGCTCAAAAATTCCCTTATAAAAAATGGCTAGAAGATAACTTAGTTCATCTAAAAGACATTCCATATAATGATTGTCCTTTATTTTTAGGTGAAGAAACGCTTGAAAAAAGAAAATCAGTATTTGGTTATACTTTAGAGGACATAAATACTATTGTTCTCCCAATGGCCAAAGCAGGTAAAGAGCCAATCGGATCAATGGGATCAGATACCCCTATCGCTGTACTATCTCAAAGACCTCAATTAATATATAATTATTTTAAACAACTATTTGCTCAGGTTACCAACCCACCACTGGATGGTATTCGTGAAGAATTAATTACAGATATAAGTTTAACTTTAGGTAGTGACCATAACATATTTGAATTTTCTGAATTACACTGTAGAAAACTTAAAATTCAAAACCCTGTTATTTCAAAAGAGGATTTAGATAAGATTAAAAATTATGATGTAAGTCCAGATTACAAGGTAGTTTCATTACCTATGCTATATTCTATAAAGCAAGGACATAATGGGCTTGAAGACGCTTTACAATCTTTATTGGACCAAGCATCTAAATCTGTTGATGAAGGAGCTAACATTATAATTCTATCCGATAGAAATATAAATGAGGAAATGGCCCCTATTCCAGCCTTGTTAGCTTGTTCATTTGTAAATAGCGGATTACAAAAATTAGGAAAGCGTTCTAAATTAAGTGTGATAATCGAATCTGCAGAACCTCGTGAAGTACATCATTTCGCTTTATTATTTGGTTTTGGAGCTAGTGCAATTAACCCATACTTGGTTAATGAGATTATAGCAGAGCAAATAGAGGAAAATGATATTACCGATATTTCTTTCGATGAAGCCATTAAAAATTACAATAAGGCTATAGGAAAAGGAATTTTAAAGGTGATGAACAAAATTGGTATTTCTACTCTTAACTCTTACCGTGGTTCTCAACTTTTTGAATGTATTGGTATCAACACAAAGGTCGTTGACAAATACTTTCCTAATACACCAACACGTATTCAAGGTATAGGTCTTTACCAAATAGAAAAAGAAATAGCATTACGTCATCATAAAACATTTAGCAAAAAACAAGTAGCCGCTAATCTAGATTTAGAAATAGGTGGTGAATATAGATGGAGAAGAGACGGTGAAAAACACATGTTTAATCCGTTATCAATTGCGAAACTTCAAAAATCGGTTCGTAATAATGAACCTGACACTTATAAGGAGTATTCAAAGATGGTTAATGAGCAATCAAAAAACCTTATGACAATAAGAGGTCTTTTTGAATTTTCTAACTATGATCCAATTCCTTTAGAAGATGTTGAACCTTGGACAGAAATTGTAAAAAGATTTAAAACGGGAGCAATGTCATATGGCTCAATCAGCAAAGAAGCTCATGAGAATTTAGCTATTGCCATGAACCGTATTGGTGGTAAAAGTAATTCAGGCGAAGGTGGAGAGGATGCAAACAGATTTTACAAAAACTCTACTGGTGACTGGAGAAATAGTGCCATTAAACAAGTGGCCTCAGGTAGGTTTGGCGTTACATCTAATTACTTAACAAACGCTAAGGAAATTCAAATAAAAATGGCACAAGGGGCCAAACCTGGTGAAGGTGGTCAATTACCTGGACCAAAAGTAAATCCTGAAATAGCGAAAACTAGAAATTCAACTCCTTATGTAGGCTTAATTTCACCACCACCACATCATGACATATATTCTATAGAAGATTTATCTCAACTTATTTACGATTTAAAATCTGCGAATAGAAAAGCAAGAATTAATGTTAAATTAGTTTCAGAAGTAGGTGTAGGTACAGTTGCTGCCGGTGTTGCAAAAGCTAAAGCAGATGTAGTTCTTGTTTCTGGATTTGATGGGGGAACAGGAGCATCTCCTTTAACTTCTCTAAAACATTGTGGATTACCTTGGGAACTTGGTATTGCCGAAGCACAACAAACTCTAGTATTAAATGATTTAAGAAATAGAATTGTTCTTGAATGTGACGGTCAATTAAAAACTGGTAGAGATGTTGCAATTGCATGTTTATTAGGTGCAGAAGAATTTGGTTTCGCAACAGCTCCTTTAGTAGCATCAGGATGTATAATGATGCGGGTTTGTCATTTAAACACTTGCCCAGTTGGTATAGCTACTCAAAATCCAGAATTAAGAAAGAAATTTAAAGGAAAGCCCGAACACGTAGTTAACTACATGTATTTTGTAGCACAAGAGTTACGTGAAATAATGGCTCAATTAGGATTTAAGACTATTAATGAAATGGTTGGTCAAGTTCAAAAACTAGATAGAAAAAAGGCAATAGACCATTATAAAGCTGCTGGTATAGACTTAACACCAATATTACATCAGGTTGATGTACCTAAAGGAACTAAATTTTATAATACAGAAAAGCAAAAGCACGATATAGATAAATCTATCGAGTTTGATATTATTGCAAAAGCCAATCCTTCCCTATTTAGAAAGGAGAAACTTAGTTTAGATTATCCAATCTGCAACACAGATCGTGCAGTAGGAGCCATAATTAGTAATGAAATCTCAAAGACCTACGGTGCAGAAGGATTACCTATAAACACTTTAAGACTTAATTTCACTGGATCAGCAGGTCAAAGTTTTGGTGCATTTGCCACAAGAGGATTAACCATGATCGTTAATGGAAACACTAATGATTATTTAGGCAAAGGGCTTTCTGGTGCAAAATTAGTCATCAAAGTTCCTGAAAAATCAACTATTGTTCCAGAAGACAACGTAATTACCGGCAATGTTACGTTATATGGAGCTACCGCAGGTAGAGCGTATATTAATGGTAAAGCAGGAGAACGTTTTTGTGTTCGTAACTCAGGTGCAAAAGCTGTAGTAGAAGGTATAGGAGATCACGGTTGTGAATATATGACTGGTGGTGTCGCTGTTATTCTTGGTGAAGTTGGAAGAAACTTTGGAGCTGGTATGAGTGGAGGAATAGCCTACGTTTTAGATAATAATAAAACATTCAAAAAACGCTGTAGTGCTGAAGGTTTAAACCTTTTAGAAGTAACAGAAGCTAGCGATATTAAACAGTTGAAAGATTTAATAGAAAGTCATTACAACTCAACATCAAGTCCATTAGCTCAACGTATTTTAGAAAATTGGGAATCTTACTTACCTAAATTCGTTAAGGTCTTACCTGAAGAATACAGACAAGCTTTAATTAGATTAGAAGAAGAAAATTTACAAACTATTTAAAATCGGAATATGGGAAAGATAACAGGATTTTTGGAATTCGATAGAAAAATTGAATCATACGAACCGGTTGAAGAACGTTTAAAAAATTATAAGGAATTTACGGTGCCGCTTCCTGAAAAGGAACTAAAAGAGCAAGGTGCTCGTTGTATGGATTGTGGTATACCTTTTTGTCATAGTGGCTGTCCTTTAGGAAATTTAATTCCTGATTTTAACGATGCAGTTTACAGAAGTAAATGGGAAAAAGCTAGCGAAATTTTACATTCAACTAATAATTTTCCCGAATTTACAGGAAGATTATGTCCAGC
>Ga0207888_100283_pt1 | contig 23795 bp, 26 predicted proteins | sample LinPmetageLP43_FD_184055 | JGI IMG/M metagenome (GOLD analysis project Ga0207888, IMG submission 184055) | Marine viral communities from the Pacific Ocean - LP-43 (SPAdes) | ecosystem: Environmental > Aquatic > Marine > Oceanic | place: Pacific Ocean | collected 2010-08-27 | reverse complement strand
TATAGGTAATGCAGAATGCCCTAAAAGTGATTCGGGAATACCTATGTGTTATTTATCATTACTAATTTTCACTTCACTTATTACCCTTAAAAAAATTCAGCTTGATTATGTCAACTACAAATGACAAAGTGAAGGCTAACTAACGCCTCTCTTTTTTATTCAAATAGTTTACATAAGTTTTACTTATGACGTTCTTGTAATCAAAAAAGTGAACCATTCACATGGTTCACTTTATCGCTTGGTCGGGATGACAGAACTAATCTGTCACCTAACAATATTTTGATTACCAGACACTTGGTCTATTTCACTAAATCGAGGTAACCGAATAGGTAACCTTTGTGTCAGTTTTCTTATCGTTTTACAAAGATATTCGAATTCTTAAGACTAAAAAGGTATTAATCGACTCAAATTTTATTTAACCTTAAAAATTCAGAAAAGAAGGCTTGTTGCTGTTACTCTTTAACTTCAATTACAAATTTTTGTCTTTCCCTTTTACTAAAAAGTTTCAGTAATATCAATGTATCAGATTCTGACTCTTTCAATAATCCTTTTCTATAGTGCAAAAAACGGTTAAGATAAACCACCATCGCCAGATAAAATTGAGCATAGCAATAATTATTGCGAATCACTTTAACATCTTATATAGGAATGAGTTTTTAAGTGGCTAAAAATTTACGTTTTCGGTGGTTCACTTTGACCTACTCATCTATAAAAGACATAATAACTAAAAGTAAATTTTAAAATCCTCCAGTAAAGTCAATTTTTAGATTAAAACAAAATTGGACTTTTCAACAAAGTTTGTTACGGAATTTATAAAGAATTTTGTTCCATAAAATGAAAACAATGGAATACAATTCAAAAAAAGGAAAAGACAAAACTAAATCCAACAAATCAATATTTAAGCGAGTATTATGGATTTTAGGTGTAATAACGGTCAGCTTTATTTTGCTTATCATTGGTTCTGCTGCATATATAGCAATTAATGATAAAGCAGCAGAATCGCCACTTTACACAGGACCTATTATCCCTGACGAATTCCAAAAACCAATTAAAAATAATTTTGATCACCATACAGAAGCAATGGATGTTGTAGAAGGGCTTGATTTAAAAGGTAAAATAATTGTAATGACTGGAGGTCATAGCGGAACTGGAAGAGAAGCAACAAAAGCATTTGTAAGTAGAGGGGCAACGGTAATCGCTTTAGCAAGGGATGTAGAATGGGCTAAAAGTAACTTGAAAGGATTGCCAAATATTGAAATAGAATACTTGGATTTGTTAAAACCAAAATCCATCGAAGCATTCACCCAAAAGTTTTTAAAATCAAATCGTCCAATTCATGCACTTATCAATAGTGCTGGAATATATAATATTCCATTAACGAGAGACGAAAGAGGTTATGAGTTACAGTTTGCAACTAATGTTCTTGGACATTATGAATTAATAATGAAATTGCTTCCTGCTTTGAAGAAAGCTAATGGAGCTCGCATTGTCAATTTATCATCTCGTGGGCATCGTTTAAGTAATGTTATAAATGACGATGTGAATTTTGAGCATACAGATTATGACGGAATGATATCTTATGCGCAAAGCAAAACAGCATTGATTCTTTTATCTGTAAAATTTGATAAACTTTTAAAGGATTCAAACATTAGAAGTTTTGCAGTACATCCTGGTCCAATTCCTTCTTCAGATCTTTTTGCCTCGTCCCAAGTAGGTATTGCTTCAAACACCAAAGTTTTGTTCATGAAAGCTTCTGCAAAATTATCTAGGGCAATTAATTACACTTGGTTATTGAACTTTTTCAGGAATCCAGAAAATGTAGGAGACTTTTATAAAACAGTAAAAGAGGGTGGCGCTACTACAGCTTGGGCAGCAGTCAGTCCTGAATTAAATGGAAAAGGTGGTTTGTATTTAGAAGATTGTAATATAACAAAACTAGTACCAAATGATAGCAATGCCCCTTTCGGAGTAAGACAATATGCTCTTGATATGGAATCAGCTGACAGAATATTTGAAATTTGCGAGAACATGACTGGCCTAATATTTAAAAATTAAAATGATGAAAGAGAATAATTTAAACGCAATTGTTTTAGTAACTGGAGGTACAGGATTTTTGGGTACACATACCATTGTCCAATTATTGCAACAGGGATATAAAGTAAAGACTACTATTCGCTCTTTGGAAAGAAAAACAGATGTTCTGGAAATGCTAAAAAACGGAGGCATAACTTCCTTTGATTATCTCGAATTTATTGAAGCCGATTTAACCAAAGATAAAAATTGGGAAAACGCAGTAAAAGACTGTAAATATGTATTACATCTTGCTTCGCCTTTTCCTTCGGGTGAACCAAAGGATGAAGACGAATTAATTATTCCTGCTAAAGAAGGAACGCTTCGAGTGCTAAAAGCTGCTCAAAAAGCAGGTGTAAAACGTGTTGTAATGACCTCTTCTTTTGCCGCAATAGGCTACAGTATTAACCCTGAAAATCATATTTTTTCTGAACAAGATTGGACAGACCCTAATACAAAGATAGGTGCATATATCAAATCAAAAACACTAGCTGAACAAGCTGCTTGGAATTTCATTAAAACAGAAGCAAACTCGTTAGAATTAACCGTTATTAACCCTGTTGGTGTTTTTGGTCCAGTTTTAGGTAAAGACTTTGCTAGTTCAGTACAACTGATAGAACAACTCATGAGTGGTAAAATGTCTGCAACACCAAAAGTCTTTTTTGGTATTATTGATGTCAGGGATGTAGCAGATTTACATATCAAAGCTATGATAAGTAAAGAGGCAAAAAATGAACGTTTTTTAGCGTGTTCTGATGATTCGACTTCATTACCGGAAATAGCTAAAATTCTTCGCCTACAGCAAAATGAATATGCGAAAAAGGTTACCAAAAAAGTGCTTCCTAATTGGTTAGTGAAAATGTTGTCACATTTTAAACCTGAATTAAAATCTGTGGCTTCTCAAGTAGGGATTATAAAAACTATTTCTAATGAAAAAGCAAAAACTATTTTAGGTTGGAAACCTCGAAATAAAGAAGTGATTATAACTGATACTGCAGATAGTTTAATTAAGTTTAGTGTTATTAAATAAAACAATGGATATAAAATCGTGTTACATAGGACCCGAAATTTCACCAGAACAATTTATACCGGAACATTTGTTTTTGTTTTTGGCAAAAGGAATTTTAAATGGTTATGACGGCAGTAATTATATTACGATGAAGTCTGGCGATTATTGTATTGTTCGTAAAAACCATTTAGCGAGATATAACAAGCAAAATGAGAACGATGAATTTGAAAAGGTAGTTGTAATTTTTGATGAACTATTTCTTAAACAATTCCTAGAAAAACACCAACTCAAAAAAGAAAAATACAAACCTAAAGAAGCATTTATTTATTTAGATAAAAATGAACAAATACCAAGTTTTATAAACTCATTAATGCCCTATTATAATGGTATGGGGAAAATTGAAAAAGGGATTCAAAATACCAAGCGAGAAGAACTCTTACTTACCTTGTTAATAATGCAGCCAGAATTATATGGAGTGTTTTTCGACTTTGGTAAACCCGAAAAAATAAATATGGAAGAGTTCATGAATCAAAATTATAAATTCAATGTAGGTATTGAGCGTTTTGCATATCTTACAGGTAGAAGCCTCTCGGCATTCAAAAGAGATTTTAAACAAATATTTAACGATACACCCAACCGTTGGTTGATTCAAAAAAGGTTACAAGAGGCTTATTTTCTCATTAATAAAAAGAAACAAAAACCATCCGATATATATATTGATTTAGGTTTTGAAGATTTATCTCATTTTTCATTTGCTTTTAAAAAACAATTTGGAATGAGCCCAAAGAACTTATTATGATGATTTCAATTTAATTTTAATTAGTTAATTTTACTTTGGGAAGTTACCAATGCATTTAATTTCAATGAATTCAAAAAAAATATTATCTCAATACATTCAAAACTTTGTTGATTTAAATGAAGATGAAGCAAATCAATTCGTCAGCTGTTTTGAGGAGATAAAAGTAAAAAAAAGACAATTCATTGTGCAACCTAATTTTATTGCTCATCATGTACATTTTGTGGTTAAAGGGGCTTTCAGGTCGTATGTGGTTACAGACGAAGGTAACGACCATACTACTTCTTTTGCCATTGAGAATTGGTGGATTACCGATTATAATAGTTTTATATACCAACAACCAGCTACATCATTTGTAATTGCTCTTGAAGATAGTGTAATACTACGTGTACATTATGAAAAACAAAAAGAGCTAAAACAAGCGAACCATAAGTTTGAAACTTTTTTCAGAATTATTGCAGAAAGAGGGTTGGCTTTTTTTCAACGTAGAATTACAAATAATATAACACTATCTGCAGAAAGGCGTTACGACCAATTTATGAGTAAATATTCTCATATTGCTCAACGCTTACCTCAATACGCTCTAGCATCTTTTTTAGGAATGACACCTGAATTCTTATCCAAGATAAGAAACAACAAGGTTCAAAAGAAATCTTAAACTACTTCAACCATTTTTCCTAATCTACTTCATTGGAACTAGGTAGCTATTCGTTGCACTTTTGTAATGTCAATATTGACGTATAATAATCAAAACAAAAGTAAAATGAAAATAGTAACACTAATTCTAATTATTATGAGCATACAAATAAATGCTCAAGTAAAAGATTACTTGAATGATGAACACATAGACAGTGGAACCAAAGAATTTTTAAAAGCACTTAATTCTTCAGACGGCCCAGGGTTAGAAACTTTTTCTAAAGAAGATGCTCGTCAGGTGCTAATTGGAGCACAAGCATCTATTGATGTAGACCTTTCAGGTATTGAAGAATCTGAAAAAACCATTAATCAAGATGGATATGAAGTAAAACTAAATATCGTTCGTCCAAGTGGTATTAAAGGAACACTACCAGTTTTTATGTTTATCCATGGTGGAGGTTGGATATTAGGGGACTACCCAACGCACAAAAGGCTAGTGAGAGATTTGGTAGTTCGTTCAGGTACAGTAGCAGTATTTGTCAATTATATGCCTTCACCAGAGGCACAATTCCCTACTGCAATCAATGAAATTTATGCGGCTACTAAATGGGTATCTAAACATGGAGAAGAAATCAATGTAGATGGACGTAAACTTGCCGTAGTTGGTAATAGTGTTGGTGGTAATATGGCAGCAGTAACTGCCATTAAGGCAAAAGAAGAAAAAGGTCCAGTATTGAAAGCTCAAATATTATTATGGCCAGTAACAGATGCAAGTATGTCCCAAGAATCATATAAAACTTTTGCTAAAGACAGATTTTTAACTACGGCTATCATGGAATGGATGTGGAATCAATACACCACTAACTCTAAAGAACGTAATTCAATCTACGCATCACCACTTCAGGCTAGCCACGAACAGTTAAAAGGATTACCGCCAACCGTAATATTAGTAGCAGAAAACGACATTTTAAGAAATGAAGCAGAAGCTTATGGACGTAAACTTGATAAAGCGGGTGTTGAAGTTGCAACTGTAAGATATAATGGAACTATCCATGATTTTGGAATGCTCAATGCATTAGCAGAACTACCATCAACTCAAGCAATGCTTAATCATGCTGCAGCAGAAATAAAAAAATATCTGAAGTAAAATAAAAAATATTTAATAATCTAAAACAAGTATAACCGTCAGTAATGACATAAATAAATTTAAAAATGAAAACAGCAGTAAAAACAAAATGGAATTTAGATGTAGCACATTCAGAAATAAGCTTTAAAGTTAAGCATATGATGATTTCTACAGTAACAGGACACTTCGAAGACTTCAGAGCAACAGCTGAAACTGAAAACGAAAATTTCGTAAATGCAGATTTTAAATTTGTCGCAAATGTTGATTCTATCAATACTAAAAATAGTGATAGAGATGCACACTTAAAATCAGATGACTTTTTCAATGCAGAAGAATATCCAGAATTGACTTTTAAATCAAAATCTTTTGATGGAGATAAATTAGTTGGAGATTTAACAATTAGAGATAAAACCAAAGAAATTGTATTAGATGTAGATTTTAATGGATTAGCTGTAGACCCTTATGGTCAAACCAAAGCAGGCTTTGAAATCACTGGAAAAGTGAATAGAAAAGAATTCGATTTAACGTGGAGTGCAGTAACAGAAGCCGGAAGCATAGTGGTAAGTGACACCATTAAGCTTGTTATCGACTTGCAATTTGTTAAAGAATAGTTTAGGTAGTAGTAGATTGAGGTTGATAAAAACCATTTCAGCCTCAATTTTCAACAAAACAAATAGTAACAAGGAAATTGTAAAAAACATAAAATGGAAAATCAGACAAAATTAAAAGGAGGATTAGACACATTAGCATTACATAATATTGCTTTTGTGGTTTCTAATATAGAAAAATCAATAGAATGGTATAGCAATATATTAGGCTTTAAATTAGTAACTAAGCTATCTATTCCTGTAGAAAAAGGAGAGCTAATAATGGCTTTTATGCAAGGGGCAGGTATGAAAATCGAAATGCTCGAAAATTCAGAAAACCAATTGATTGAAGCAGTTATTAATGATTCAAGAACAGATGCGCCACCATCAGTAATAGGTAGTAAAGCTTTGGTCTTTCAAGTAGAAAATTTAAAAGTAGCCACTAAAGAACTTGAAAATAAAGGTGTAGAATTTTTATGGAAAGAAAGATATCTAGCAGGTGATGCGCTGTTTTGTTCTATGGTATTAGATCCTGACGGCAATCGTGTAAATATCTTTCAATCAAATACAGTAGCTCAATAATGGAAAATAATAGCATCATTATAGGAATAGATCATATCGGTTTAAATGTGCCAGATATAGATGTTGCAACCGTTTTTCTTCAACAGGCATTTAACGCAGAAGTTATATATGAATCTTATACTAAACAACAAGCGCCATTAGTTTTACCAGATAGTGAAGCAGTTTCATTAAACTTGACACCAAAAGCGAAGCTTAATTCATGTAGAATGATCAAAATTGGAAATGGGGTTAACATAGAATTATTTGAAATCCATGTTGATGGTCAAAAAAATCCAGTTAAATCAAGTGATTTGGGCTTGCAGCATTTTGCACTGTATACTGACAATATTTATGAAGCAATTAAAAAATTTGAGGATGCTGGTGGAGCTATATTTTCAAAACCAAAACCAATTTTATTTCCATTAGAAGAAAGAGACGGCAACTTTTTCTGTTATGGGTTAACACCTTGGGGAACAACTATAGAGTTTATAACCTATCCAGACGGGATGCCTTATGAGGAGCATACAGATTTAAGGCGCTGGAAAGGAGGTCTTTAATACATATATTAAAAAACTAATTTTTAACACAATAAACAAAATGAGAAGATTAGAGAACAAAATAGCCATTATAACTGGTGCAGCTGGAGGAATAGGAGCTTCAGCAGCGAAAATTTTTGCAAAAGAAGGTGCTCGAATATTGATTACTGATATTCAAGAAGAAAAATTAAAAGCAATAACTGATGAAATTACCAAAAATGGTGGAGTTGCTACCTATATGATACAAGATGTTTCATCAGAATCAGGATGGAAATCAGTTGTTGATCGTACAATTGAATTATATGGTAATATTGATATATTAGTTAATAATGCAGGGGTTTCAGGCAATATTGTAAGCACCTTTGAGGAACGAACTGTAGAAGAATTCCATCGTATTATATCCATAAACTTGTTGAGTCAGTTTTTAGGTGTTAAAGCGGTTATTCCATATATGAAGGAAAAAAGACAAGGTTCTATCGTTAACGTATCGTCTATTGGCGGTATAATTGGTTCAGCTAATGCTACGGCATATACTGCTTCAAAAGGAGGAATTAGAAGCTATTCTAAAGGAGCGGCGGCTGAACTAGCACCTTTTAATATACGAGTTAATTCTGTTCACCCTGGTTATATAGCTACACCTATGACTAAAGATTTACCAGATGCTGATGAGTTTGAAAAAATTGCAGTTGGGGCAACACCTCTAGGTCGAGAAGGCACATCTGATGAGGTTGCTTATGGATTACTTTACCTAGCTTCAAGTGAAGCTTCATTTATTACAGGTACAGAATTGATTATTGATGGTGGAGCAACTGCTTTATAAAAACAAACAACAATTTTGTTTGCTATGGTTTAGCACCTAGGAATCCCATTGAGTTTATAACCTATACAGATGGGGTGCCTTATGAAAAATAGACAGATCTTGGTAGATGGAAAGAAGGAAAATAATACTTAATTAGACAATGTATGATTATTTGATACTGGGTTTGGATTAAATGAATTACCCAAAACAGGAATTGTAGCCAATTGAAAATTGAAGTCATAATGATGATTTCATATTCAATTGGCTTTGTTTTTTTTATGAATATCTCATAAAAAATACTATAACCATTTATACTAAAATACATTATAACATATTTTATCATAGTTAAATTTTTAACTTTGTAGTATCATGTTAGAAGTTTTCAAGAAATACATAAATGATAAAGCATCCTTGCCAGAGGAAGACTTAAATGAGATACTTTCTTATGCTATCATTAAAAAACTGCGTAGAAGACAATTTCTTTTACAAGAAGGTGATATTTGGCGTTATAATGCCTTTATCTGTAGTGGTTTTGTTAGAACATATTCTGTAGATGACAAAGGAACAGAACACATCATGAATTTTTCACCTGAAAATTATTGGACAGGAGATAGAGAAAGCCTTACTAATGAAACACCTTCAAAATTCAATATAGAAGCTCTTGAAAATACCGAAATATTACTTTTCAAAAAGGAGGATTTTGAAATGCTATGCAGAAAAATCTCTTTATTTAATAATTTAGTTAATAATATATTACACAAGAGCTTTCTCACTTCACAAAGTAGAATCCATTCTAATATAAGTCTTACATCTGAAGACAAATACAACAATTTTGTTTTAAAATTTCCAACAATAGCTAATCGTGTACCTCAACACATGATAGCTTCTTACATAGGGATTTCTCCCGAAACCTTAAGCCGTATAAGATCTCAAGCAACTAAAAAGTAAAAACGTTGACATTTGTCAAGAGTTTTTTGCTTTAAATGTCAATGGAAAAAAGACCTTGACGGTGGCATCTTTGTATCATTAATAATTTAAAAATTTATAAAATGAGCAAAGTAATTTTTATCACAGGAACAAGTTCCGGTTTTGGTAAATTAACAACCATCACCTTATCAAAAGCAGGTCATACCATAATCGCAGGTATGAGAGGAACAACAGGCAAAAACAAAGATGTTGCCGAAGAACTATCTGCATTACACAATGTAGAAGTAGTTGAAATTGACGTAACCAACGACAATTCAGTATCAAATGCATTTCAACAAACACTTTCTAAATACGGGAAAATTGATGTGTTGGTTAACAATGCAGGGGTTTCAGGCTTTGGACTATTAGAAGCTACTTCAATAGAACAAATCCGTAAAATGTTTGAAGTGAATTTTTATGGAGTTATCAGAGCTTATCAAGCCGTTTTACCAAGTATGCGTAAAGAAAAAAGTGGTCTGATAATCAACTTGACTTCTGGAGCAAGTGGACACACCCTACCTTTTATGATTCCATACTTGGCTTCAAAATTTGGAGTGGAGACAATTGCAGAAGGTCTGCAAGCGGAATTAGCACAATTCAATATCGAAAATGTAACCATTCAACCAGGAGTTTATCCAACGGAAATGAACAATGGTAGCAAAGCAGGAATTGGTGCAGATAAGCCTGAAATAGCTACTGACTACGATCCAGTTGCTTCAGATATGTTTAATGCTATTGGCACTGGATTATTTGGAAAAATGCAAGAATTTGACATGAATCCACAAACCATTGCAGATGGAATTTTAGACTTAGTAAGTATGCAAAATGGAACAAGACCATTGCGCTTTCCATTAGATGCTATTGCACAAGGTACAGACATTGAATTCATCAATGCAAGAGCGGAGATAAAAGAGAAATGGTTGGCTAAATATAGCGGATAAGTTAAATCTAATACGCTTATCCTTAATCTAGGATAAGCGTTAAAATCCTTAAATAAAATGGAAACTATAGAGGCAATGAAGTGGCGCTATGCTGCTAAAAGAATGTCTGGAAAAACAATACCAGAGGATAAAATCAATAAAATAATTGAGGCCATGCACTTGGCACCATCCGGAATAGGTTTACAACCCTATGAACTGATTGTCATTACTAATAATGAGTTGAAAAATAAAATAAAACCTATAGCATTTGATCAGATGCAAATTGTTGAATGTTCACATTTAATTGTTTTGGCTGCATGGGATACCTATTCTAACAAAAGAATTGATAACGTTTTTGACCATTTGGCAAAAGAGCGTAATCTACCTTTAGAAAAAACTTCAAGTCAACGTAATTTTTCGAAAAATTTTTTTGGTGCAATGAGTGAAGAAAACAATTTTCATCATGCTGCTAAACAAGCGCACATCGCATTGGGGATTGCAACACTTACTGCTGCCCTTGAGGGCATAGATGCTACTCCTATGGAGGGTTTTGATCCAATAGCTTTAGATGCTTTACTCGGACTCAAAGAAAAAGGGCTAAAAAGCTCAATGCTTTTGGCTTTAGGGTATCGAAATGATAGCGATGACTGGAATTTAAACCTTAAAAAGGTGAGAAAACCATTATCAGAATTTATAACCGAAATAAAATAAGCAATTATGAAAACAAAAATAGTAATTATAGCAATTTGGATAGTTTTAGCTTTTAATTTCCAATCATTTGCACAAAGTTTTGACGTATCAGGTATGGATCATGTAGGTATAAACGTTCCAAATATAGATGAAGCATTAGTCTTTTTTAAAGAATTGGGTTTTGAAAAAGTGTCAGAACTTGACCAATTAAAATTAGATGCTAATTGGAAAAAACGATATAAAATCCATAAAAATGCAACACTAGAAAGAATCGTAACACTTCAAGCAGGTAACGGGAGTAAAATAGAATTGTTCCAATACAAATCCGAAAAACGTAATATAGAAATGCCTTTTGGTGATGATCTTGCATGGTATCATATAGCATTTTATACGGATGATATTCATAAAAGTATAACTCACCTAAAATCAAAAGGAATAACATTTCTGGATGACCCAATCATAAATAGTAGCGGTGAAACATGGGTGTATTTTAAAGCACCTTGGGGATTACAATTGGAATTGATTTCGTATCCCGATAGTACAACTTATGAAAAAGGAAGCCCTAAAGAAGAACGTTTAACACTAAAAAAAGAAATAAAAATGAGTAAAATAGCAATAGAAGCTTTAGCAAAAAAGCATTTGGATATATGGACAGAGAAAAATGCTGAAAAGCGAAACAAGTCCATTAAAGAAGTATATACCGAAGATGTAGAAATAGTTGACCCTTTTTTTGTAATCAATGGACATTCAAAATTGAATGATTTCATTGAAGGCTTACAAACAAAACATCCTGGTTTTGATTTTAGTTTAGCACAGCCATTAGAGAGTCATAATAACATCGCTAGATTATTCTGGCAGTTTGGTACAGCATCTAAACCCAATGAAATAACTGGACAAGATATCTTTGTCATAGAAAACGGAAAAATAAAGTCACTTTATATTTTCATTGATGGGTTAAAAAATTAAAATCAAATTATTAAAAAAATTAAAATCATGAAAACAATTTCAATAATTTCAAATCTCCTTTTTGGAGAACGCAAAAGCAATAATTTTGCATCAGTAGGTTTATTAATATTACGTTTAGTAGCAGGTTTTGGGTTAATAATACATGGAGCCCCAAAATTAATGGCCCCCATGAGCTTTGCAGGAGATGCCTTCCCTGGTTTTCTTCAACTATTAGCAGTCATCAGCGAAGTTGGTGGTGGTATTGCATTAATACTAGGCCTTTTTGTTCCATTAGCATCATTGGGAGCAACAATAACCATGCTTATCGCGATAGTTATGTTCCATGTGCCTTTTAAAGATCCCATTTATCGAATCACTGTAAAACTTTCATTTGAAGGTGATGGAGATTCGTTCTTTGGCTTGCCGTTCTGGTTTGCAAAAGCAGATGGACATAGTATAGGTGGTTCTGGTTCTGCTGAACTTGCATTACTATATTTAATTATAGCATTGTGTTTGTTTTTTACCGGTGGTGGGTATTTTTCTCTAGACCATAAATTAAGAGTTAGAAGACAAAAGTGATTCAACAAAGCAAGATATCGACAGTCAGACATCTTGCTTTTTTGATGTTTTTTGTAAAGTCCTTTTACGATAATTTTTCAAAAGCCTTTATTTATTCAAACCCTTCTTGGACTTTAGAACAAAGTGCTCCATTGGTAAGTAGTTTACAGTTGTATTGTGGATTTATGATTTTTTGGATGTGGTATAAAAAATAATTTATAGCAGGGCTGCAAATTCACATACAGTCTTAAAAGGATGAAGGTTTTAAAAAATAAATTGTCTGAAAAAGTAAAAAGAAGAACTTTAAAAAAAAAAGAACTTTTTTGAATTCAAATTATGAACACATATTATCCAAACTAAACGATACTGTTTATACCATCGAGTCAGAAACTAACGATGTACTCCTACTTTCAGAAAGATGCATCCGTATTGTAAAGGACACACTTGAAACCTTAAAGGAAATAGTTTTAAATGAAGGTTTTAAAACCTCTCAAAATGAAATAGATTTCTTTAAAACCATAAAACCCCATGTGTATAGCAAATTAATCTATTACGCCAAGCTTTTTAGTATTGAGAGCAAAAGACCTAGAAGTAGCAACAAAACACAAATCAAGTACTTAAATAGGCAAATAGATAAGCTTCAGGCATATTTCAATGATAATTTGGAATTTTATCATTACCATCGTCGAGGATTAATCTCTTTAGACGAAAATTATTTTATACGTGGCAAATCCAATATCAGGCTTTTTCCCGATACCTTTCATTTCTTTACCGATAAAAACTTTTCTACCAGTCACGATTCTGCAGTGGCCACAATAATGGCTTATGATATGTTAATTAGTTTCCTTAAACAAGAAATAGATTCCCTAGAAAATATTAATGGCATAGAAACAACAATTCAATCCTTTCAAAGACAATCCAAATTGTTTTGGACAGGCAGCAAAACAGATTTAATAGAACTGATATACGCACTTCATAGCAGTGGTGCCATCAATAGTGGAACTGCAGACATAAAAGAAATGGCGGCAGTTTACGAGGATGTTTTCAATATTGAACTTGGGCATTTTTACCACACATATGTTGAGCTCAAAGCACGAAAAACCAATCGCACAAAATTTTTAGATCATCTAAAAGAATCCCTTGTCAAAAAGATGGATGAATCCGATGAATAATTCCCAACTTATCCCCAAGTTGGGTGTTTTTAAAACGATGCGTTTTTCATTTTATTTATAAGAGTTTAGTATAGCATATTTTTAGTCAAGACTTCAAAACACACCAATTCAATCCATTGATTATGAGTAACAAAATCACCCACCTTGGGTATATGTATTGAATAAAACCCAATAAACCAATTCAAATTTGTAGAACGAAAGTCAAATCAGGTCAGGGGCTATCAAATTAGTTGACAGTGATGCGATAGTCCCTTTCCATTAAAACCGTTCTATTATGCCAACAGCAATTATTACTACAGACGATCTTCGGGAATTCAAAATGGAACTGCTCGATGATATCAAAAAACTTCTTACCAAACAAGCTTCCGGAAATATCAAGAAGTATCTTAAATCTTCCGAAGTTATGGACTTGCTCCAAGTAAGTCCGGGCACATTGCAAAACCTCCGTATCAATGGTACACTGCCTTACACGAAAGTAGGTGGAATCATTTATTACGATGCAGCTGAAATTCAGAATGTGATGGATGCAAACCGTGTCCAGCACGGGCTAAATTTATAGGTGATGAACTATATAAAGCTACTGAATGCTGCTTTTTCAACCTTCTATTTTGACGACCGCCTAAATCCCACCCATATTAGTTTGTATATGGCGTTGTTCCAGGAATGGAACAGCAGTCGTTTTGCCGATGAGTTTTACGTGAATCGTCGCGACCTTATGCGAGTGGCTAAAATAGGTTCAAAATCCACTTATCACAGATGTGTGACGGAGTTGGATGCTTGGAGCTACCTCTCCTATTTTCCTTCCAATAACCCATACAAGGGCAGTAAAATAAAGATGTCCATTATTGGGACAGGTGATGAACCGGTTACGGGACAGTACAATCCCATATTGGAACATCTTGCGGAACAGTACTATCCCATACATGAACCAGTAGTGTACCAGCACCGTCCCTTTAATGGACAAGCATTGGTATCTACTATAAACAATACCAAACAAGTAAACAATAATAAACAGCCAAAGGGCAGGCAGGCTGTTATTGTTTTTTTTAAAGAAAATGGATTTGATGCTGATGAAGGAAAAAAATTCTTCGCCCATTACGAAGCCAACAATTGGAAAACCAGTAACGGAAAAGCGATTCGCGATTGGCAAGCATTGGCCATCAACTGGATGGATAGAACCGAATTGTTTGACAAGGAAAACCAACCAAACAATAAAGAAGCATCCCAAAAACAGGACAACTTGCGAACTACTAAAAACAAGGACTATGGACAACCCCTCTAAAATAACCGAAGGTGGCGTGGAATATTCGCTTGGGGAGTTTGATGGTAAAAGTGTGCTATATGATTTCCCCAAAATCTTAATCTATTTGAATGCTAAGGGCAAACTGCTTTTTGGGGAAAAATTCAGGATTTATGACGAGGATAAGGATATTCTACTGAAGCTCTGTTCATATTTCATTAAGGACAAAGAAAATTGCAAGACCTATGGCATTGATATCGACAAAGGCATTCTACTTTCCGGACCCGTAGGATGCGGAAAGACCAGTTTGATGAAGCTGCTGCGACACGTAGTGCCGTTGCAACGCCCATATGAGATAATACCTTGCAGGAATGTCACTTTCAGTTTTAACCACCTCGGTTTTAAAACCATTGAAGAATATGGTAACACCAAATTCTTCTGCTTTGATGATTTGGGCATTGAACCCCCTGGACGGTTTTATGGTAAAGATTTGAACGTAATGGGTGAAGTGCTTCTATCTCGATACGAGCTGTATCTACAAACAAAGCATAAGATCAAAACCCACGCTACCACAAATCTAAATGCCGAAGAATTGGAGGAACGCTACGGGAATCGGGTTCGAAGTCGAATGCGTGAACTGTTCAATTTAGTAGCTTTTGATAAAGGTGCGGGAGATAAGAGAAAATAATCAAAACATACAATTAATCTTTGGCAAAATTAATGTAATTTGCCAAAAATTAACTAAAGACAAAGCTTTGGACATTTTAATGCGAAATAAAATACCATCATATTTTAAAGGACATCCGAGCTTATCAAAGACTGATCTTGTCGGATTTATACTCAAGGATTTTCCTGACTTAAAGCAAAGTTCAATAAATGTGTATTTATCCCAATTGAAGAAAGATGGCGTCTTAAAAAATCCAACAAGGGGAATATATTCCTTAAAATCTAAGGGAGACTTTTGTCCGTTGGTTGATGTTAAATTGAAACGCTTGTTCAACAAAATAAAAAAGGAATACCCATATGTTGATTTTTGTGTATGGAATACACTATGGCTTAACGACTTAATGAGACACCAACCATTTAAATATTATACCATAATAGAATTAGAAAAAGATACGACACAGTCTGTCTTTTACAAATTGAAGGATCAAAAAAAACAGGTTTTTTTAGAACCAGATGCTGAAACTTTTGAATTGTATATCAATAATAGTGACGATGTAATTATTATTAAGCAATTGGTATCGGAAGCTCCTTTAATTGAAACTAGAAACATTGTAGTTCCATCAATAGAAAAGCTTTTAGTAGATATGATTGCTGACACTAATTTATATGCCGTACAACAAGGAGAATTAGATTTTATTTATGGAACTGCTTTTGAAAAATTTGACATTAATCAGAATAAAATGAAACGATACGCACAGAGGCGCAATAGAGAGAATGAAGTAGAGCATATTACGAATTTAACTTTGGCAAATGCGTGTCGAACCTAACTTAAAGATAATTAATATATAAATGGGGAAACCTTTCAAATCAGAATTACTAAAACTGAAAGATACATATGAATGGGCGCTAAATCTAAATTTAGATTTGTTGCACAGAACGATTTCAGGCATAGATTCTCCAATCTACTTCGTAGGTTCTGGAGGTTCTTTAAGTGCCTGTTATTACGGAGTTGAACTTGCAGAGAGTCAAGGGGGGTTTGCAAAAGCAATTACGCCTCTCGAACTTTATAGTCTTAAAAATACTATTAAAAATTCTGCTGTTATTTTTATAAGTGCCAGTGGGAAAAACAGTGACATACTATTTGGCTTTAAGACAGCTGTTAGATTTGAAGCTACATTGATTGTTAGTATTTGTATGCAAACAGATTCCAAACTGGCTGAACTTTCTCGCAAATATTCTATTAGTGAAATTTATGAATTTCCTCTTCCTGTGGGCAAAGATGGCTTTTTAGCTACTAATTCGTTAATTGCCTATTTCGCTATTTTACACAAAGTTTATAATTCTTCTCAAGAAAAGATAAGATTCCCAAACGAATCGTGTTTAAAGGAGATTGAAGAATTCAGCAAATCTTTATCGGCTCATACCAGCATTTCCGTATTGTATAGCGGATACTCAAAACCCATTGCATATGATATTGAATCCAAATCTGTCGAAGCCGCTCTATATCCAATAATGCTATCTGATTATAGAAATTTTGGACACGGTAGACATCATTGGTATGATAAAAAAAGAGAAACCGCAGCTATAATTTGTCTTGCAACCCCAAGCGATAAATTTTTAGCAGAAAAAACAATGGAAATACTTCCGAACAATATTCCAAAGCTGCTTCTTAAAAGCAACAGTATTAGTTCACTTGGTTCATTAGAATTATTGATCCAATCTTTCTATTTGATAGACAAGTTTGGCGATACATTAGAAATTGATCCGGGTAGACCTGGAGTTCCACCTTTTGGCCGAAAATTGTACAACTTAAAATATGCCACAGCTTTAACCAATTCAGAAAAAATTTCAGGATTATCAATTAAAGCACAAACTGCTATTTCTCGAAAGATTAAAAAACCAATTACAAGTCTCGATAAAAAAGAGGTTAAAATATGGTCCGAGGAATACGATATGTTCTTGAAAAAACTTAACAAAGCTAATTTTGGGGCAGTCATTTTTGACTACGATGGCACAATTTGCTCAACACAAAGAAAATTTGAAGGTCCAGATTCTTTAATGACAAATATGCTAAAAACCATTGTAGAAAATGGTTTTTATATTGGTGTAGTAACTGGTAGAGGGAAATCTATAAGAAGAGATTTTCAAAATATTTTGTCGAAAAAATATTGGTCCCAAGTTATGATTGGATACTATAACGGATCTGATATAGGATTACTTGACGATGACACTCTTCCTAATACTGATTTACAAAATAATATAGCACTCGAAAATTTATACAATATTTTAATTGGAAACAAAGAGTTAGAAATCGAATGTACATTGAGGCCCAAGCAACTAACTATTGAATTTAGTAATGAAAACAATTTTTCAGATATAAGAGAAACTATAATTCAGGTTGTAAAATCATCTGGACAGAAAAGTATAGAGATTTTAGAATCAAGTCATTCAATAGACATTATCCCAACTGATGTTGCAAAAACTGATATTTTCAGTCCAATGAAAAAACTATTAGAAACTAACGAATTGCCAACTGATATGCTATGCATTGGTGATAAAGGAAAATGGCCAGGAAATGATTACAAGCTGTTAGACACGTCTTACAGTTTGAGCGTTTATGAAGTTAGCAATAATAAACACAACTGTTGGAATATAGCTGATCAAGGAATAACGCATACCGATGCTACATTGCAGTATTTAAGTTGGCTAAAATTTGATTCTATGAAAATGAAATTAAAAGTAAATAAATGAGATCAGACCTAGCAGATAGATTACTCGCAAAAGTTATGGATTGGGATGCTAATGACGTATCTAAATTTAGACCAGATATAGATATATTATCACAAATGAAGTATGATGAATATCAACAATATTTTCCAGGATTAAGATTTACGGAAAGCTTAGCGTCTTGGTTGTACAAAATGGATTTTGAAGATCGATCAAGATTATTCCTTTTTGTTAGAAACAGACTTATTTTCATATCAGCACGAGAAATGAATCAGTTGGTTTCACAAGCGTTTCCCGATTTTATAAGACCAAGATTATATAAGAGTGCCTCCGAATTGATTGGCTGCAGTGAGTATTCTGTAAATAAATTAGATGATAGTCTTGAATATAAAGCAATATTGAGAAAATCACTTTTTTTAGGCTTAAGTGATGGGGCCCGTACTGATGTTATGAGAAGATTTAATCCATTCATCTCTCACGAACAGGTTTTACCATTTTATTTGATACCAGAAGAGAAATTTAAAGAGCTCAAAACAAAACTCAAAACGGATTTAGAAAAATTTCTCGATGCCGAGAATCATCTTTTGTCTGACAAGTTTTCAAATCTAATCTTACTTGATGATTTTACAGCTAGTGGAACTAGTTATTTTAAGTATGATGAGAAAGAGGATAAATTTCGAGGAAAAGTTAATAAAATTTTAAACAAATTAATCAACGAAAATAATCTGGCCCAACTTTTCGATACAGAAAAGGTCGATATTTTACTAGTGATTTATATGGCGACAACAAAAGCAGCTAACATTATAAATAGTGCTATTACAAAATGGATTGAAAAAAATCCCAATGCAAAAATTAATATTCAGTTTGAACCGATATACCAATTGCCAGATTCAATAAATGTCACAAAGGATGAAGTTGATTTATGTACTTTACTTAAAAAATATTATGACCCTCATATAGAAAGTGATAGTTACCTAAACGGAAAACACGACGCTCCATATTTAGGTTTTGACGAATGTGGTTTACCAATTATATTAAACCACAATACTCCAAACAATTCAATACCGATTTTGTGGAATGAGACCAACCCTGATACGGATAAAAAACAATTAGTGGGTCTTTTTCCTAGAGTTAGTAGACATAAGAAGTAAAATGAGGGAAAGAAATCCATTTTTGATTAGATCAGCCGAGAGAATTAGCAATGAAGACGAGTTCATTAAATTGTTCAGTCCTAAAATTATTGAAATTGTTAGAGAGAACGTAGAAGGTTATTCATTCTGGAATCAGTTTTTCAGGTTTCAAAGCTCTCCAGGAGGAGGCAAGACCTCTTTTTTAAAACTTTTTAGCCCAACTGTATTACTTCGACTTCAAGAAATTTTTAAAATTCGGTATGACTCTAATTCCGATATAGATATACTGTTCAAAAACTTGAAGCTTTTGGGAGCATTCAAAGAAAATGGAGAGTTAAACGTTTTAACTATGTATATTTCTTGTGCTAGTGATTACGATAACATTTCCAATTTAACCATCAGTGAATCTAAAAAGAATAGACTTTTCATATCATTAATTAATGCTCGTGTGTTGATTGCTTTTATACGGGCGTTTTTGGACTATTTAAAGATAACCAAGCCTGATTCCGATTTTAGAATTGAACTAGAAAAACTAAAAATTATACCTAGTGCAGCGCTCAATATTCCAAGTGATTTTCCGATTGAATGTAATGGCTTGGATCTGTACAATTGGAGTGGTAAACTAGAAAATATTATATACAGAGAGATTGACGGTCTTAAAAATCAAGAGGAGATAATAAACGAACATAGTGGTTTTTTTTCGGCTCAACTTCTAACCGATTCACACATATCATACGAAGATAGTTTTCCCACTAATTTTGCAATTCTTTTTGATGATGTTCAAAAATTGGCGATAGAACAATACCGATTCCTTACTAATGAAATTATAGAAAAAAGACCTTCTAATGGCATTTGGTTTGCAGAACGGTTAGACCTGTTCAGCCTAGATGATCTTTGGTCGAAAGACCCATCAACTGGAGGCAGAGATTACGTTAAAGAAATTAATCTTGAGGAATTATTTAGAGGAAAATCAAAATTTAAAGATTTTTCAATAAATGTTGCTGAAAAAAGAGTTGCTAGATCAAGAGATGTTACATTGAATTCGTTTCCAAGTACATTACTTAACGAAGTTAATATTAGCCGGGAAGAGATTGATGAATTAATTAATCGAGTTCTCGATAAAATCAAGCACATATCTCAAAATAAAACTACCTACAACACATTACTAGATTTCATAATGCATAATCAACAGCACGATAAATATGACTGTTTATGTGAGTTGAGAATTGCGCAAATAATTATAGAAAGAAAGGAAAAAAAGGAAAGTAAAGAGCCGTCCTTATTTCAAAATGAATATTTAGTAAACGAGTTTGAAATAGACAGGAAAAAATTCTCTCAAAATAACGCTAATTATTTACTATCAAGAGATTATGGTATACCTTATTATTATGGATATGATAGTTTAGTCGGTTTATCTAGTTCTAATATCGAGCAATTCTTAGGGTTCTCGGGCCGCTTATTTGAAAACATAATTTCATCAAAGTTATTAGGGAAGGATAGTAGGATTAATTCACAAGAACAACAGAAAATTCTATTTAAAGAAGTAAATACTAGGTGGAAAGATTTGAATAGTTTATCTAATTCAAATAAAGTCAAATCATTGTTGGATTCTGTAGCAAAATTTTGTTCTTCCCAAGATAATATTCCAGGTTTTCCATATAGAGGCGCTACCGGATTCGCTCTCAAAATGGAAGATCGTAAAAGATTAACAGATCCTGTCTTTTGGGAAAACAACCCGCATTATGCGGATATCGCGAATACACTAACGGTAGCAATCGCAAATAATTTGATTGAAGTTAGCATTGATAGAAAACAAGGCAAAAAGGGCGATTCTCCAAAAACGTTATTCTTCTTGAATAGATGGATTTGTCTCAAATACAACTTGAGTTTTGGTTATTCAGGTTGGAGAAAAGTTAATCTCGATACATTAGGTAAATGGATTAAGAGAGGTTACAAAGAGAAAGACAATGACAGCGTTGATAACCCTAATAATACTTTATATGATTAACAATAAACTACAATGGGATCCATACGTTTTAATCAAAAGCGATAGAATAAAAAGCTTTTGGAAGGGAGTTTTAGATAAAAATGAGAAAACAATATTTATCCTTGCTAAAGGGTTTGACCCCAGAATGAACTCCTTTACAAACGAAATAATTGAATTCTCCAATTCTAGCACAGAGTTTTCTATCATTGATATTGAGGGAGAAAAAGGAAAGTATAAACATTTAACAAACGAGAATTGGAGACAGCTTGAGGATAAATTAAAAAATAGGGATATTGAATATAAAATCCACAATGTTGAAATGTGGAAAGTTAAGCAAAATTCGAAATCCAGAGTTGGACCAAATAAAGCTATCAACCTTGTGAATGAAGGATTGATTGACGGTTTTAAGAACGTCGTGATTGATATTAGCTCTATGCCAAGAGCTATTTATTTCTCGCTAATTACAGCCATTCTTGATTTTTCAAGAAAATTAAATAGTGAAGGAAACGTCGTTAATGTTTTCATTAATGTGGTGGAGAGTCCATACATTGATGAAGCCATAACTAGTTCTGGAGTTGATGATAAGGCGGAATTTGTTCCAAGATTGGGAGGTAAGTTTATGCTAGAGTCAAATTTAGCTGATTTGGAAGGAGGAGATAAGCCCAAAATTTGGATTCCTGTAATGGGTGAGAATCAGAAGTATAAATTATCCAAAATTGAAGAAATAGTTCAACCTAAAATTATATGCCCAGTTCTTCCATTTCCTTCTGATACTCCGAGAAGGACAGATAATTTAATTTTGGAATATAGAGAGATATTATTTGACAACTGGCTAGTTGAGCAAGAAAACATAATCTTTGCTAGTGAAAGTAATCCCTTTGAGTTATATCGCCAATTGATGAAAACAGCTGAGCGATATTTTGAAGCTCTTATACCAATAGGTGGTTGTAAAATTGCTGTTTCTTCTCTCTCAAGTAAGCTTCTATCGATTGGAATATTGCTAACAACTTACGAAATGTATCGAATTAGAGATAATGCTGTTGGATTAATTCACGTAGGTGGAAGTGAATATAATTTAGATGAAGAAAAGTTAAAAAACTTCCCGAAAGTAAACCAAAATTTAATTACTTTGTGGATTGATGGAGAACCTTATTAAAAAATATAGCTGTGCCGGAACTGGTTTAATTGCCCTAGACGTTATGATTAAAGGCAAATCAGACTATAACCCTAAAATATTTGCAGGAGGCTCCTGCGGAAACGTAATTAGCATTTTGTCTTATTGGAATTTTAATTCTTATCCGATAGCCCGACTTGGTAATAATGACGCAACTGATTTAATCTTTGAGGATTTAGAAAAGTGGGGTGTAAATTTAGACTTAATAGAAAGGGAAGAAAAAGGAAGTACACCAATAATTATTCATAGAATTCTAGAATCCCCATTGAACGAACCCAAGCATCGTTTTGAATTTAGGAATCCAAACAATGGTAAATGGTTACCTAGCTATAAACCTGTTTTAGCTAAAAAAGTTGATATTATATCTGCCAAATTACCAACAATAGATATATTTTATTTTGATAGAGTTAGTAGGTCTTCAATTGAGCTTGCGAAATATGCAAAAAAACGAGGTGCCCTTATTTTCTTTGAACCTTCTTCAAACAGAGAGAAAAAACAATTTCAAGAATGTCTTGAGATATCAGATATAATCAAATATTCTGATCAAAGGATAAAGACCTATAGAGAGGAATACCCGAATATTCAGACTACTTTAGAAATTGAGACATCGGGTAAAGAGGGTCTGAATTATAGATTTAAATCTGATCACTGGAAAAGTCTCGATTCTTTTAACATTGAGAATGCTGTTGATACCGCTGGTGCAGGAGATTGGTGCTCTGCAGGTATTATTTCTCAACTTATCGAGAAGGATTCACACAATCTTTCAAATTTAAGCGAGGAAAAAATTGTTAATGCGTTGAAATACGGTCAGGTTTTAGGAGCAATTAATTGTTTATACCATGGCGCTAGAGGCTTAATGTATCAAGTTGATAGATTGACGTTAGATAAAATGGTTGATATTGTTTTTGAAAGAAAACCTATTTCAGAATTCCCTAGTTCTTCAATGAACTCTGCAAATAATATAGATGATAATATATTGGAATTAGAAACTATTTTACAATCCTCTTCAAGAAATTAGTTATCTCTTTAAAAATTGTTTTTAGTAGGTTTTTTATTGCCTTAAATACTTCACTAGACATATTTTTCATAAAATTTGAGTGATTATTTTCATTATTGAAATAGCCAATAGAATTAGCTTAGTAAATATGGATTTATAATCTTCCTTATTACTCAAAAACCCCAACTCCAATAGCACCGAAGTACAATAACCAACCGTTTCCCTAAACACCTGAAAATCAGCAAACTTCACGCCCCTACTATCAAGCCCTAATTGCTTTTTAATCTGGTTCTGCAATTGATAGGCAAACCAAACAGACTCTTTTGAATTTCTAGATTCGTTCTTGCCAACATATACCTCAATCCCTCTAGCCTTCGGATTATCCGAATGATTGCAGTGCAGCGTGGATACTTCGGTTCGTTTTGTGCCACCCATTTCGGTGTTATAGTGCCAGGCATTTCGGTTTGATCTGTGCCACTTTTGGTTTGGAACGCAATCCGTTT
>Ga0207888_100282_pt1 | contig 23955 bp, 16 predicted proteins | sample LinPmetageLP43_FD_184055 | JGI IMG/M metagenome (GOLD analysis project Ga0207888, IMG submission 184055) | Marine viral communities from the Pacific Ocean - LP-43 (SPAdes) | ecosystem: Environmental > Aquatic > Marine > Oceanic | place: Pacific Ocean | collected 2010-08-27 | reverse complement strand
AACGTAGCAGGCGGTTCTGTTTGAGGGTGGTGTGCCGCCCGAGTTAAGCGCATGCAGTGCAGTGAGCAATAAATTTAGAGAAGCTCATGTAAGCCTAGATTTTTTTGGTTCGTTTTTTCATCGATGGAAAAAATGAACAGAACATTAATTGAAAATAAAATCATGCTATTCTAAAGAGAAAAATCTTTAAGCTTAAGATTCAACCCACACCCAATACAATTCCCAATATGCATTGGCACCGGCAGCGCGAGGACGGTGGTTAAAAACCTCTTTCTTCTATTATCTCTTGTCTTACTTCTAAGATCTACTGTCTTCAGATCACTTCACCCCATAAACCAACTCTAAAAACGCCTCAATTTGACCGGGCTCTAACCAGCGTAAAACAAGTACCAAGTCGTTCTCTTGATCAATAACAATAAAATTTCCGCCAAAGCCTGCAGCATAATACAAATGTTCCGGTAGGTTCTCCCAATGTCGGGGTCCGGGTTGATTCAGCCACCACATATATCCGTAATTGGGATTTGGTGCAGACGGTTGTTGCACCGCGTTGACCCAATTTTCGGATAGCAAGCGTTTGCCGTTCCAAATACCGTTATTGAGAAACAGCAATCCAAAACGCGCCATGTCTTCTGCACTGATAAACATCCCGCCGCCGGAGTGACCACCACCTGTTACGGACTGCATGTGTAGTCCGTCTATAGTCGTCCAAGCTTGGTCATAACCAAACCACCGCCATGTGGTAGAAGCGCCTATGGGGTCCATAATCTGTTCTTTTAAAACCTGAGGAAGCGGTTTGCGCCAGGTTTGTGTAAGTGCATAGGCAAGAACGTTGACCCGCACATCGTTGTATTCAAAGAAAGTTCCGGGCTCTTGCAGTTCGCGGTTTTTCCAGGCGTCAATATTACCTTCGCGTGGCGGGCGATCTGCCCAGTCCTTACCGCCCCAGAGTTGGCCACTCCAGTCAGAATTCTGTTCCAGTAGGTGTTTCCAGGTTATTTTGCTGTTGTGGTCTCCTTCAAAAGTTCCGTCCCAGATGGTACGACTAACGGGATCATTCACATCAGGGATGATGCCTGCAGCTACCGCAAGACCTGCGGTCGTAGAGAGGAAGCTTTTGGTAACACTAAAGGTTATATCCACCCGTTGGGTATCTCCCCAGCTGGTCACGAGATAGCCGTTTTTAAGAATCATTCCGGCAGGACCGCCACGTTTTTTTGTCGGTCCCAGAATTTCGTGATAAGGTTCGCGTTCAAAGCCTTTTAGAATGGCCTGTCTCAAATCACGGGATCCTGAATATTCATGCGCTAATGCAAAATCAACAGCTTTTTGTAAAGACTCTTCAGAAAAGGCGTTGTCAGTTTTGGTAGGCGTTTCCCACCGGGCTCCAAATGCAGGGAAATAAACTTCCTGAGCAGCCACTTCAAAAGAAAGCCAGCTGCAACACCAAATAACGGAAAGAAGCAGTAACCGGAAATAGTTCATACAATAGGTTTAGTAGTAAAAATAAAAAGCTAATAGTTTCTGTTGATGTATAAATCTAATCTTTTAATCATTTTCTAACAAAATCAGAAGAATCTATAGCTAACTTTGATAGGTAGGGAAGCAATCATTCTATGATCGATACTAAATTAGCAGTTGGTGATTGTATCCAAGAGCTTAAAGAACTAGTAGGACTATTAGTGCTTAAGTAACGTAACTGGATAAGCTTCGAGAAGACTTAATCGATGAAAATTAATCACGGCGTGGTGAAATATTGTGAATTTACCACGTATTTTTTTGAAAAAAATATATTATTTTAACAATATGAAACAGGATTCTTTATTTAATGCGATACGTTCTGAAGATACAACCACGATTAAAGAATTATTGTCTGAAAACCCTCAACTCATCAATACTAAAGATCAACGCGGGTCAACCCCTTTGCTTTTATCGAGCTATTATGGGTTTATTGACGTAAGTGAACTTATTATAGACAGTGGTGCCGATATAAATGCTAAGGATGCATCCGGAAACACCGCATTGATGGGAGTTTGCTTTAAGGGATATGTTGAGGTGGCCAGACTTTTGATCAATAAAGGAGCAGATGTGAATGTGCAAAATTTTAATGGTGCGACTGCGCTTATTTATGCAGCTACCTTTAATCAAAAAGAACTGGTAGAATTGTTGCTTGAAAAAGGAGCAGATCCTTTGCTTAAAGATTCCAGAGATCTTATTGCAGAAGATCACGCCCGGATGCAGGGGCTCTCTCAAATAGAAAATATTTTAAAGCATGCTACACCCTGAAGTAGTAGAAGAATTGTATTCGGTAAGATTTAGAAACAGTGGTTTTAAGCGAACTCCTGTGCTGTATGCTGCTGCTGAGAAAAGTTTCAAACGATTTCTTATCAATACAATTGGTCAGAATGTATTTGTGATGACTACGGCATTGGGTCTTGATGTCTATTACAAAAGCACCCGCAATCATACCGATTTTATCAAAAACAACCTGTGGCTTTTTAAAGATAATCTTTCGTCAGAGCACGCTGAACTTCAGGTTGAAGAGCAAGAAGGCGAGGCGGTGTTGCATTATCTCAATACGGTTATTGATACCTTGATCCATCATCCGCAGTTATTCTTATCTTGCTGTAAAAAGTTTTTACAGCATTATAAAGATTCAAACACGAAAACCCGAATGATAGAGCTTTTGTATGCTACTTTTGAATCCCACTTACAAAAGCTGATCACAGACGAGAAAACTCCCTATGCAGCCAAGATTAAAAAATTATTGCTTGAGTCTCAGCTTTATCAGTATACATTGATCGATAATTTTACAAGTCTTTCTAAACAATCTACTAGCGCGATTCGTTTCAATTAAGAAGGATATTCTTCAATTTTAATTTCTTGTTTCCCTTCAGTCGGGATAGAATTTTTAAAAATGCTAAAGCAGTAATGTAGGCATCTCCCATTGCTTTATGCCGGTCAGTACGCGAAATATTGAGTTCTTCACACAAATCGTCCAGCGTGTATACTTTATCTGGATTTGTGATGTTTACCAGATGAACCGTGCGTTTGTAAAGGACGCCGGTATCTGTAAATTTATTCTTTAGTTTAGGTGCTCCTAGCCGCTTGAGGGCATAATTGATAATGCCTACATCAAAACCCACGTGATGGCCTACTAAAATATCGGTACCTATAAATTTTAAAAACGCTTTTACAGCTTCTTCTTCAGTTACCTTCTTGTATTTTCTGTTTTCTCTTAAGATTCCGTGTATAGCAGCGGCTTCTTCGCTAAACATATCTTGTTTCACATAGAGTTCAAAACTACTGGCAAGATTGATCTGGTTGCCGGTCAACGCTAATGCACCAATGCTCAACATCCGGTCTTCCCGGGCATTGGTCCCTGTGGTTTCGGTATCAAAGATTATAAACCGCGCGGTATCAAAGTCTGCGGTATTTGTCTTCGAAAATTGTGCAGCATATGCTTTATAGAATTCTGGCGGATCTTGCTTTTTGCTGAAAAAGGGGATGTACATAATTACTTGAGATTATAGCGAAGCGTGAGCAACTCCTGGATATCATGAATGGATTTGAAACAGCGCTTCAATTTGAGTTTTTCGGCTTTGCTTAAGGTTGCGAGTTCTATAAACCTCCCGGAATCATCATGCAGAATCCCTTGTTTGGTTCTGAATTTCAGTAAGGCTTTAAAGGCATAGGAGCAGTTCTCGTAGATCTCTTTATTATTAGCTTCGAGTTCGGCAAGGCGCTCAAACCGACCTGCGGTATTGTTGATGTTGCGTAACTTGTGGTTGAGGCTCAAGACACGGGCGGCATCAATTAACGGCATCAACGCACGGGCTTTTACATCAAAAAAGTCTTTGTGATCCCCGCTTTCCTCAACTAAGAACTGCCTAAAAAACCCAAGCGGAGACGGACTGCGGATGGCATCTTTTGCCATTACCCGGTAAAACATGGGGTTTTTATCTAAGGTAAGTAGAATGTTGTCTGACAGGTTGGTTACCAGTTGGGTATCACCAAATACATAACTGTAATCAAAGAAAATAGCAGATAGCAATTGGGTTTCCGGGGAAGGATCTGTAATCCAGATATCGTATTGTTTTTTCCATTCGGAGAGCGACTGGCACCATCTGGGATTGCTCGCCATCATATCTGCCGGGCAATAGGCATAGCCCACTTTATGCATCGCACGCGTGGCGATACGGGCTAACTTGATGAAATAGGCTTGGGTGGCTTCGTATTCTTCTTCCGGTACGTTATCAAAAACGATTGCATTATCTTGATCGGTAAACAATAACTGTTCTTTTCGCCCCTGACTTCCCAACGCCAACCAGGCGAATTTACACGGAGGCGGGGTTTCCATCTTCTTGAGAGAAAGCTCTAAAGCGCGTACTGCAATCGCATAATTGATCTCGTTAAGAATATTGAGAATTTGCGATAACGGAAGGTTTTGATCTAAATACTTTTTTAGTAATCGGGATACCTTCAAGCGTACATCACGCAATCTTTTAGTACGTTTTGCGAGCTTTACTTCTTTTAACAGTACGACCGGGTTATTTGCAAAAGAAACCATGATGTCGTGTTCGGTGATCAAACCGAGTAGTTTAGAATCTGGCGTTCCATCTTCGGTGATACACAGGTGATTGACTTCATTTTTAAGCATGATCAATTGTGCCTGCGCAACGGTAGGATCTTTCTGAAAACAGCGTACCGGAGTACTCATAATTTTGGTTACAGGATCTGTAATGCTGTGTGCTCCTGTAGCGATACGGTCCCGGAAGTCTCGGTTTGTAATGATACCTACGGGCTTTTCAGCGTCAATTACTACGATCGAACCCACATTGCGGTGGCTCATCTTTTTTGCAGCAACTTGTATTGTCGTATCTGGACTACACGTGAGAATGTTTTTAGAATAGCGTGCTTTTTGAAGATCAAAAATCTCACTATTACGCTCCACCGAATATTCCGTAAACAATTTACCGCTTTCTTCCAGCGAGTAGGGGTCGCTCACATTAGAAGCAAAGGTGGCGATGAGAAAATTACTCACCTCTTTATGCTCTAATGCGATGGGTAAAAACAGGTCTATGGGAATTCCATAGAGAATGGACTCTTCATTTGCAGAAGCAGAAAGTTCGTAGTCTTCTTTTGTGATCAACGGGCGCAGTCCAAAAAGGTCTCCTTCATCACAGATATCTGCAATCTTAGGTTCGTTATCTACGGTTCTAAACAAGCGAACTGCACCATCTTTTACCACATAGAACATGGTATGATTGGTGTCTTTTTCTTTAAAAATGGGTTTGTCTTTCTCAAAATAAAGCACCTGAACCTGTCCGGCTATCTGTAACAAGCTATCCGGTTCTAAAAACTGAAAAGGAGGGTACCGTTTTAAAAAATCGGCAACACGTTCTGCGATGGTGTTTTTCATACGAAGGTTTTAATTCAGGTTACGGCGTTGTATAAAAAAGCGTTTCAGTAAAGCACTGGCATCCGCTTCCAGAATACCGCTTGTGACCTGGGTTTTAGGGTGCAGTTGGGTTCCCAGATTTTTGTACCCTCTATTGGGGTCAGCTGCTGCATATACCATGCGTGAAAGCTGACTCCAATACAAAGCCCCTCCACACATTTGACAAGGTTCTAGCGTGACATACAAGGTGCAATCTTTTAGGTATTTCCCGCCTAAATAATTAGCCGCCGCCGTGATGGCTTGCATTTCTGCGTGCGCCGTTACATCATTAAGGCGTTCCGTAAGGTTGTGCGCACGGGCTATTATGGTATTGTTGACGGTGATAACAGCTCCCACGGGGATTTCTCCCAGATCAAAAGCGGTCTCCGCTTCCAGCAGTGCTTTTTTCATAAAATACGCATCATCAAAGGGTTCTATCAGAGCCATAGTCTTGCTTTTAAGTGATGAAGATAAAAAGTTTTTTGCAGTATCATTTTTAAAAGACCAACTTATTATTTCTGTAAGTTCGGCTACCTTTGTTTTATGAGTTATCCGCTTTTAGAAACGATAGATGATCCGGCTGATTTACGTGAACTTTCTGTTGAACAGTTGAGCGTAATCGCTGTAGAATTGCGTCGTTTTATCATTGATATTGTGGCAACTAAAGAAGGACATCTGGGTGCCAGTCTGGGAGTTGTTGAGCTTACGCTGGCTTTGCATTATGCTTTTAGTACTCCCGATGATAAATTGATCTGGGATGTGGGGCATCAGGCATACGGCCATAAAATCATTACCGGAAGGCGGGATAATTTTGAGACCAACCGCGAGTTTAACGGTTTGAGTGGTTTCCCCAAAATGCAGGAAAGTGTATACGATGCTTTTGGTACCGGGCACTCGAGTACTTCAATCTCTGCAGCGCTGGGTATGGCGATTGCTTCAAAAATTCAAGGGAATACAGCACGCCATCACATCGCTGTAATAGGAGACGCTTCTATTGCCAGCGGGATGGCTTTTGAGGCTTTGAATCACGCGGGGGATAGTGATGCGAATTTGCTGGTGATTCTTAATGATAATGCTATTGGGATCGACCCCAGTGTGGGGGCACTTAAGAATTACCTCACGAATGTAAAAACGGGCAGTCAGCGACAAGAGAATATATTTGAGGCTTTGAACTTTAATTATTTTGGTCCTGTAGACGGGCACGATCTGGAGAAGTTGCTTGAGATCTTCAAGACGCTTAAAAAAATAAAGGGGCCTAAGTTTTTGCATGTAATTACTACAAAAGGAAAAGGGCTTAAGCAAGCCGAAGCTGATCAGGTTGTGTACCATGCCCCTGGAAAGTTTGATGCCCTAACAGGGGAGTTGAAACCTAAGAATACCCATCCGCAGCCACCCAAGTATCAGGATGTTTTTGGTTTGACGTTAGTTGAACTGGCAAAAAAGAACAAGCAAATTATTGGGATTACTCCGGCAATGCCAACGGGTAGTTCTTTAAAATATATGATGCAGCAATTTCCAGAGCGTGCTTTTGATGTGGGGATTGCAGAGCAACACGCAGTGACCTTATCAGCCGGGATAGCCGCCTCAGGAGGTGTTGTGTTTTGCGCAATCTATTCTACGTTTTTGCAACGCGCTTACGATCAATTGATTCACGATGTGGCTTTGCAAAAGCTTCCGGTTATTTTCTGTGTGGATCGGGCGGGATTAGTAGGTGCCGATGGTGCAACGCATCATGGCGTCTTTGATCTGGCGTATTTACGCTGTATTCCCAATCTTATAATTTTCGCTCCGCGGAATGAAGCAAGCTTACGGAATATTATGTATACGGCGCAATTGGGTCTCGAGTCACCCATTGCAATTCGGTATCCCAGAGGGCGCGGATTGGAATTGGACTGGCAGAATCCTTTTGAGCAACTGGAACTCGGAAAAGCTGAGCACTTGATTAAAGGCTCTCAACTCGCCATTTTAGCTACCGGTAATTTTACTGAAACAGCCCTGCAACTTGCAGCGGTATTTAAGGGGAACGTCTCTGTGTATTATTTTGGTTTTGTAAAGCCGCTAGATTTTGTGATGCTCAAGCGGGTTTTTAAAAAGTATAACACAATCATAACCTTAGAAGACGGGGTACAATCCGGTGGTTTTGGGAGCGCTATTGCCGAAGAAGCTGCACGTCAAAGCTATACAGGCAAGTTGGAAATCTTCGGAATACCTGATCAGTTTATAGAACAGGGTACCACGGAAGAATTGCAACAGGCTTTAGGTCTGGATTTTGAAAGTTTAAAAGAAAATATTCAGTCGCTTCTGGATTAGTTATTCGATAATCGAGCTTTACATGCTCAGAGACTTGTCTCGAAGTCAAAAACTGTTTTCTTTAAATGCCCCAAGGTAATTTACTTAATGTCCAATCCTTTTATTTTTTTGTAATTGCGTAAGGCTTTACCGTCTGTCATTGTTGATACTTCGGCACAAATCTGAATGAGGTTTTCATACAACGTATTTTCAGATTTATTTACCGGAGCCAGAAGCTGCTGAATGAGTTGGTTGTAATGCGTGTCTGTATTGTCTAGTGCCTTGCAACGTGCTTCAAGAAGTGTGGATAAGATTTCATATCCGGCGATTTCCTTTTCGATCACTTCGCGGCTGTTGTAGATGCGGTCGATGCTGAGGTTGATGATATCGGTGATTTGTGCCTGGTAACTGCTTTTGTCTATTAAAGACTGATTGAAGGTGCCGGCGAGAATCTCTTCTTCATACTTCATAAAGGTCTCCACGCTTTCAGTAATCAGGGTGCCTATCGCAAGTGCGCGTAAGTAGCTCACTCGATCTGAAGTTTCCTGCAAGGCATTGTATTTGTTACGGTCTATGGTGTTGCCAACGAGTTTTACCATATACTCCAACGCATACTCTTCAGGGATAAGTCCCAGGTTTATACCGTCTTCAAAATCAATAATGGTGTAGCAAATATCATCTGCCGCTTCAACGAGATAAGCAAGCGGGTGGCGTGACCAACTTAAATCATCGGTCTCGCTTCTGTTCAACAAGCCCAGTTCTTGAGCAACATCAGCAAAAAGCTCTTTTTCAGACTGAAAGAAGCCGTATTTTTTATCTGCAATATGATCTGTGGGTTTGTACGGAAGCGACTCTTTTGGATATTTCATAAAAGCACCCAGAGTTGCATACGAAAGTCTCAAGCCACCCTGAGCTCCCGGTTTGCTTTGGGAGAGTACTTTAAAGCCATTAGCATTACCTTCAAACTTGATCAGGTCCTGATATTCTTTTTCGGTTAAGCGGTCTTGATAACGTTTACCATAACCCGATTTGAAAAACTCCCCAATCGCCTTCTCTCCCGAATGCCCAAAAGGTGGGTTACCGATATCGTGAGCCAGCGCCGCAGCGGCAACAATAGCTCCAAAATCATTAAAGCGATAGCCGTAAACCTGTTCCAGATGCGGGTATTTTTCAAGGAGTTGTTTGCCCACCATTCTACCTAGTGAACGTCCCACAACCGAAACTTCCATACTGTGTGTTAAGCGTGTATGAACAAAATCTGTTTTAGAAAGTGGGATGACTTGCGTTTTATCCTGGAGGCTTCTAAAGGGCGTAGAAAATATAATCCGGTCATAATCTACTTCAAATCCAAGACGGGTGTCGTCCTGTTCTATACGCAGTCTTTTTGCGGTGTCTCCCTGTCTCTTTAGCGAGAGCAAATGTTCCCAGTTCATCATAATAGGCAATTTTCGGCAAGATACAGTATTGCCAAATTTTAATCTAATGATTTAGCGTTGGCTCTCAAATCGCTTAACATTAAGGTAACCATGATGTAACCCTGGCATTACGAATTCATAACATTGGATTAACCACCCAGCAGTTCTTTCGCGACATCTTTGCAGCACAAAATAAAACAAGTAATGAGACAATTTTATCTGTTATTAATAGGTATTATATTTTCAACATCAGTCTGGGCGCAAGGGACAGGGAGTGTTGTTGGAGTTTTAAGTGATAAAGAGGTTAACAATGAACCATTACCTTTTGCTACTGTTCAAATAAAAAATACAACCAAAGGAACCACCACTGATTTTGATGGATTGTATGAAATTGCCAATGTTGAAGCAGGAACTTATACCTTGGTTTTTAGTTTTGTAGGATATGAAACGGTTGAAATTCCAAATGTAGTTGTAGAAGCTGGTAAAGTGACCACCGTTAATACAGGCCTTGGTGCTACCGCTGCAGCTCTTGATGAGGTGGTAATCACCACAACAGTCTCAAGAGAATCTGAAGTTGCACTATTATTAGAGCAAAAGAAAGCAGTAAGCATTCAACAAAGTATAGGTGCTGATGAACTGGCTCGAAAAGGGGTAAGTGATGCAGCAGCAGCAATTGCAAAGATCTCTGGAGTTTCTAAACAATCTGGGGGTACAGGTAATGTATATGTGCGTGGTTTAGGGGACCGTTATTTAAATACGACCTATAACGGGTTAACGCTTCCTTCAAATGATATTGAAAAGAAGAATATGGATCTTGATTTATTTCCTTCTGATATCATACAGAACGTTGCGGTAAGTAAAGCATACTCTACAAAATTCTACGGAGATTTTGCTGCAAGTAATATCGACGTTATTTCAAAAGACTATAAAGGAAAAGGATTTTTAGATATTCAACTAGGGTCAAGTATCAATAGTAGAGCAATAGGTAAAAACTTTGTTAGAAGTGAAGGTACAGGTTATTTTGGTTTCTATAACAGATATGATAATAACCCATTCGCAGTAATTCTTTCGCACCCTGTTGATCCGGTTAATGGGGGTGAGCCTATTAATATTAACGGATCTATATCTGGTGGAAAATCTTTTGAAATGGGTGAAGGAGGTAGATTGAGCCTTTTTGCTACAGCTTCTTTTGCAAATGATTATGAATACAGAAGAGGTTCTGCTGCAGATTTTACAACCGTAGAAAAGCAAGTGTATGATGATGTAGAAGAGTTTGAATATTCTACAACAACAACAGCGATGCTTAATGCTATTTACAGCTTAAGTTCTGGTCATAAAATTACCTTTAACTCTTTATTCTTGAATAGTTCATCTGATGAGGTAGGAAACTTCGGGATTGATGGTAATGGTAGAAATAGAGATGCTATTTTAAATACAGACAAAGGCTTTTTTACTAAGAATATTCAGTTTAATCAAGATATGATCTTTGTAAATCAATTGTCTGGCCTACATACTTTTGATGATAAATTAGAACTAACCTGGGGTGTAGGTTATAATAAGGTGTTTTCTAATCAACCAGACCGTAAACGTTTTGCTTTAGAAAATTACGATCGTGCTTTAGATAACGATCCTGACACCAATCCTTCTTTCTACAACAACACAAACTTTGATAATCAACGGTATTTTCAGAGTATTGAAGACGAAGAGCTTAATAGTCGTTTAAATCTTGAATATACTGTTTCAGATAATTTCAAATTAAATTTTGGTTATAACGGTAGATCTAAAGAGCGTTTCTTTAAAAACATCAGGTATGGTTATGATTTAATAGAACCAAACACTCCGGTTACTGATATTAATAATTTAGATAGTGTGTTTAATGTACCTAACCTAGGTAGTGTTTATGACACGTTTGTTTTTAGATCAATTGCTCCTGAATTAGGAATTGACAACCGTAATTTTCCAGGTCTTGATGAAAACAAGTATACTGGTAATCTAGATATTCACGCAGGTTATGTTAATGCTGAAATTACAACAGGAAAATGGCTATTTGTACCTGGCTTTAGAGTAGAGTCATTCAATCAATCAATTTCTTATGACGTTATTAACCTTCCTCCTGATGCTTCAGGATATGCTGAAAGTTATGAGAATTTCTATTTACCTAGTTTAAACGTACGGTATGCGCTTAATGATGACTCTAACTTAAGATTCTCTTTTTCAAAAACAGTCTCTTTCCCAGAATTTAAAGAGGTAGCACCATTTGTTTATGAAGATGTTACGAAGCGTGTGGGTGGTAATCCAGATTTATTAAATGACCCGGCAGTATCTGATGTTTATAATCTAGACCTTAAGTATGAGTGGTTTTTTGGTAAATCAGAATTGTTATCTATAGCTGGTTTTGCAAAAGAAATTAGAAATCCTGTAAACCTTGTTATTGCCAATGACGCAACAGGAACCAGACGTTATTTTAGAACTGGTGAGAAAGCAAATGTTTATGGTATAGAAGTAGAAGTTCGTAAGAACCTTGTGCAGGATGCTAATGATAATGCTGTTGTTTCTGCTGGTGTAAACGGTACGTATATGCACACTAAGCAAGATCTTAGAAGTTCAAACGGTTTGTTTTCTTCAACACTAGATCGTGATGATGAGCTTCAAGGAGCATCTCCATTTCTTATTAATGCAGACATTAGCTACAGTCCTACGTCATTTGAAAATTACAGACCTGTAGCCAATTTAGTGTACTCTTATTTTGCAGATCGTATCGATGCTTTAGGTTCTGGTCAATTAGGAAACATAGTAGAGAAAGGATACGGCACACTTGATTTTGTATGGCGTAATGAAATAGGAGAAAACTGGGAAGTAAATGCTAGCGCAAAAAACTTACTTGATCCAGACATTGAATACGTAAGAGAAGGTACTTCTTTTGGAGATTATACTACATCAATATACCGCAGAGGAATCAACGCAGGTATCAGTGTGAAATACAAATTTTAATAAAAACGATAGACAATTAATTAAATACTTTAAATGCAATGAAGACAAATTATTTACTTACTGGCTTAACCGCAGCGGCACTTATTTTTGCCTCTTGTGAAGCTGATGATACTGCAGAGATTGTAATTAACAATACAGACAATAGTGTTACAAACAATAATGGTGGTTCAACCCCTGAAGAGCCTAGTACCGGTGAAGCGATTGATTTAGAGGGTACCAAGACTAGTGATTTAACGCTCGATATCAATAATACATATACCTTAACCGGACCTCTGGTAATGGCTCCTAATACAAAATTGACTATTCCTGCCGGTATGACTATAAAAGCAGCGAGTGGAGCAAACGTTTATATAGCGATCTCACAGGATGCTGTGATTGACGCGCAAGGTACTGCTACACGTCCTATTGTACTTACTTCTGCTTCTACTTCTCCTGCGGCTGGTGACTGGGGTGGTCTTATCTTATTAGGACGTGCACCTATAAACTCTACTGCTGGTGGTTCTGCAACTTCAACTTCAGAAATTGGGGGTCTTCCTTACGGGGGTAGCGATGTATCAGATTTCTCAGGAGTTATTCGTTACGTGCGTGTTGAGTACTCTGGAGGAGCAGCTGATGGTCAATCTGAAAACAATGGTTTTTCTTTTTACGGTGTAGGTAATGGTACTACGGTAGACCACATCCAAGCATTTGAAGGTAAAGATGACGGGGTTGAGTTTTTTGGTGGTACTGTTAACGCAAGCTATGTTTCTGTGGTAAATGCTCAGGATGATTCTGTAGACTGGACTGAAGGGTATTCTGGTACCTTGTCAAATGTTTATATCAAGCATGGTGTGTCGCACGATAAAGCTATTGAAGCTGATGGATTCAATACAGATATAGGAAATAACTCTAACCCACTTTATTTCTCTGCTCCAACGGTTAACAATCTTTTAATCATTGGTCAAGGTAATACTACAGATACAGAAGCTGTACGTTTAAGAGCAGGTACTCAAGGTGAATTTAACAATGTTATCATTCAAGGGTATGAGGAAGCTTTTGATTTAGATGGTGATTCTGGAGATAGTCCAACAGGGCAAGGTGTTGTAGACGGATTATTATTTGTAGACACTGTAAACTTTGAAGACATTTCTGTGAAAATGAAAAATGATACAGGTTTTACTTTTACTGAAAATGATTTCATTACTAATGAAGGTGATGCTACCGGTACTGATTATGATACTTGGAAAGCAGGATGGACTGTTGAATAAATTTATTTGAATTAGCTATAGACGAAAGGTCCGGACATTGTTCGGACCTTTTTTATTTAGCTATTTTTTTGTTCAACATTATAACTAAACCGATAAGACTATTCAAGGAACAGGCTATGCGAAGGCTTTATTTAAATGTAAGCGTGATCTTATTGTATTAGTTTAGAGCGTTACTAAAACCAATCCTATAGGACGTAAAATCGCGCGTATCAGAGAGCTTCGAGGTGAAGCAAGAAACCCTGGCGGAAGAATTAGGTATTAGCCAGCAAAGTGTGTCCCACATCGAAAAGAGTGAAACCTTAGAAAATAAAAAATTAGAAGAGGTAGCGAAAGTCCTTGGTGTTACTTCGGAAACTATTAAAAATTTTTCAGAGGAAAATGGCATCAATTATTTTAATGATAATAGTGCTTCTCAAGGTAATAGCTTCAATCAAGGTATGTATGCAACATTCAATCCTTTAGACAAACTTGTTGAAGCTTACGAAGAAAATAAGAAATTATATGAGCGACTTGTTCAAGCGGAGCGAGATAAGCTGTCTTATTTAGAAGGATTGATTAAAAAGAACTGGATTTCTTTAAAGTTTAAGAGCCTCTTGGACAGATTTTAGCAATTAGCTCTATTGTTAATAAAATCTTAATTTTATACGTTTTTAAAGTGGTTTTCATACACTCTTCATACACTATCCTAGGCTTTGCTATGCCTTTGCTTGGGAGTTGCCCTACTTTAGGGTTGAATTTTGATTGCTGCGAATGATTTCACAGCGAATTCAAACAGAGACTACACTGGGCACACTTCTCTACGGTTTCTGTGGTACATTGGGTTTTGATAAGGTGTACTAGTGGAGTTGTGATTTAGCCTGAGTTAGAAACTCCATACTTTAAAAAGAAGGCTAACTTTTTCCAGGTAAAAGCATAATGATACCACACTGATACCACAGTGCAACCACACTCCAACCACACTTTACCACAAAATCTGTGGGTGAATATAGTTGGAATGTGGACTGACTTTTGGGTTACCTATATGTATTCCTGTCTTATCTATAATGTTTGTATGGAATTATAGGGATTGTTGAATAGCTTAGGATTAGGAGGATTAGGAGGATTAGAGGAGTGAAAAATGCCACATCTATTCTGTACAGATTAACTCCAATTTTTGCTTAAACACAACAATTATCCCTAATAACTTGACGTAGCATAAAAAAATAGGCTGTCTTAAACTTAAGAAAGCCTCTTTTTTATTGGCACCGCCAAAGGGTTTACTATTCTAAGGCTTGCCTTGAAGAAATTGAAAATTCGTTTCCAAGCAATGTTTCATGGGCCTGCCTTTGTCGGCAGACCGGCTTGCCCTGAGGTAGTTTACTTTAAATAGTTGAGATCTTATATGTATATAATTCTCTAAGCCTTAAAACACTTTGATGTGCACTTACAAGGTGATTTTTAGATTCAATTCTTTCAATTGCTCCTCATCAATTTTTGCCGGAGCGTCGATCATCACATCGCGCCCTGCATTGTTTTTAGGGAAGGCGATGAAGTCGCGTATCGTTTCTTGTCCGCCGAGAATAGCAACCAACCTGTCTAATCCAAAGGCCAAACCTCCGTGTGGCGGAGCGCCGTATTGAAAAGCATCCATCAGGAAGCCAAACTGCGCCTGAGCCTCTTCTTTGGTAAAGCCTAAATAGTCAAACATTTTAGACTGGGTTTCCTTCCAGGTATTGAAATTAAACAACCGATATTCCATTAACTTTTATCTACTTATTAGAAAACATACAATATTGGTGAAAATTAGGAACTATTTGTGAAGTTAAGGAGACTTTATTGTTACAACAAATCTTTGGCTCTGATATTGTTTCTTGGAGGTGAGTCAAAGTAATACTCGCCGGTTTCAATTCGTCTTTGTTAATTTTGTAGAAATGATTTATTGATGCACAATTAATATTAGGATTTTTTTTTAGTCATATTTTAGTTCTCATTTAAAAATAAAAATATGAGAATTTTTACGCTTTTCTTTATTATGTTTTTTTCTATCTATACTTATTCTCAGGATTTAAAATATCATAAACTTTTAGATTTAGGTTCTGATCTAGAAAACGCGACACACTATTATTGTACAGGTTCTGATCTAGGAACTTTGAGGACTAATCTTAATGGAGTAAAATTAGAAGTGGGTAAAGTATACTTGGCAGATTTGGGGTACGGCCTCACTTATTATAAAGTTATATTAGCTTGGGATGATAATAATGATTCTGGTGATGAAGTTTTTAGTCCAGGAACAATAACACAAGTTAATTTATCTTGCTCAAGCCTATCTTGGAAGTATCATAAACTAATACGTTTAGGATCAATAACTTCAGCTAAAAGTAAAATATGCTCAGGTAACATTACGGGTTTACAATTTAAGGTAAATATATATATTGAAGAGCCTTTGATTAAGAATAAGGTTTACCGATTGGATATTGGGGATGGTGTGGTTCAATATTATTATGTGGATTTACGGAGTTATACAAAAGGGGATCCAGATTATGAAGTTTTTAGTTCTAGCTTTAACAATAGCCCTATTTCTATTTCTTGCGACACCGATGGAGATGGTGTCCCTGACTCGCAAGATAATTGCCCTAACCAAGCTGGACCAAGTAGTAATAATGGTTGTCCTTTGCCCTCAACTTACGATTTAAAATTTGATACAAATAAAACTGAGGTATATGTACCCAATAAAGGCTATATTAAATTGGATAATCTTACTTCAAATGATTATTTCGAAATCGGCAACAGTTCAGGTATTTATTTAAGAAATATTACAGTTAAAAATGTTGGAGGGCAAATATCTCCTAACACTTCAATCAATCTTTATTTATCAACTGATGATGAACTTAATCGAGAGTTAGATCCAAGATTACCTGAAAATGCAATCACTTTATATAATATTCAGCCTGGAGCATCAAGAACCGTTTCAAACATTCAAGATATTCAAGCTGTAGATATACCTTCCAATGTTCCTTTGAACAACTATTATTTGTTCTTGAGTATTGATCTAGTATATAATGATGAAAACTTTAGCGATAATACAATTTCAATCAATAATGTTCAGTTCACTTCATATAGATCACCACGGTTAGAAAAGTCCCTTGTACAAGGTGAGGGATTTGCCGATACAGTTGAGTTTAAGGTCGAGACTATACATATATTTGATTTTTCAGGTAATTTGATAGAAGAGAAAAAGCTTTATTCTGAATCAGACAGAAAAAGTTTAATCGAAAATCTTCCAAGTGGTATGTATATTTTTAAACATGAAGACGGATCCTCAGAGAAGATCGCTAAATAAAGAATAGTCGTCTTAATATTTCAATAAAATCAAAAGCTGATATGTTCTAGCAGCTTTTGATTTTTTATTAGTATAAGTGATTTACTTATATTGTTACCTTCAAATTTAATTCTTCTAATTGAGCTGCATCAATTGTTGCAGGGGCATCGATCATTACATCACGGCCGGCATTGTTTTTAGGGAATGCAATAAAGTCGCGTATGGTTTCTTGACCACCCAGAATGGCTACCAGTCTGTCTAAACCAAACGCTAAACCACCGTGAGGTGGTGCACCGTATTGAAAAGCGTCCATCAAGAAGCCAAACTGTGCTTGTGCTTCTTCTTTAGAAAAGCCGAGGTAGTCAAACATTTTAGACTGGGTTTCTTTATCGTGAATCCGTATAGACCCACCGCCAATTTCGTTTCCATTTAAAACAAGGTCGTAAGCATTTGCTTTTACGTCACCGGGATTGGTGTTCAGCAATTCCATTTGGCCGGGCTTGGGAGAGGTGAAGGGATGGTGCATCGCGTGATAGCGTTCAGTCTCTTCGTCCCATTCTAAGAGTGGAAAATCTACCACCCAAAGCGGAGCAAACTCATCTGATTTACGTAAACCCAATCTGGTAGCCAGTTCCATTCGTAGCGCGCTCAATTGCGTACGGGTTTTATAGGTTTCACCAGCCATGATTAAGATGAGGTCTCCCGGTTTAGATTGTGTAGCTTCTGCGAAATGTTTTAAGTATTCTTCGTCAAAAAACTTATTAACCGATGAACTTAAGCTTCCATCACTATTGTATTTAACCCAGATTAACCCGGTAGCACCTATTTGTGGTCGTTTGACCCAGTTGATGAGTTCGTCAATTTGCTTACGCGAATAATCGGCACAACCTTCAACGTTTATGGCATTGACTAATTCGGCATTGTCAAAGACCCCAAAGCCGAAGTCAGTTCCCCCTTTGGGGGTTAGGGGGCAAAACTCCATCCCAAAACGAATGTCCGGCTTATCGTTACCGTATTTTGCCATCGCCTCATCATAAGTCATTCTCGGGAAGTTTTCGATCTCAAAACCTACGACCTCTTTTAAAAGATGCTTGGTTAAGCCTTCAAAAATATTCAGGATATCTTCTTGTTCTACAAAGGCCATCTCACAGTCAATCTGTGTGAATTCCGGCTGGCGGTCTGCCCGTAGGTCTTCGTCTCTAAAGCATTTTACAATCTGAAAATACTTATCCATACCACCTACCATAAGCAATTGTTTAAAGGTTTGTGGTGACTGCGGAAGGGCGTAGAATTGCCCTTCATTCATACGGCTGGGCACGACAAAATCGCGCGCACCTTCCGGAGTAGATTTGATCAAATAGGGCGTTTCAACCTCTATAAAGCCTTGTTCAGATAAGTAATTACGCACGGCGATACTCACTTTGTGTCTAAAGATGAGTTTCTCTTTTACCGGATTGCGACGGATGTCGAGATAGCGGTATTTCATCCGTAAATCTTCTCCGCCATCAGTTGTATCTTCAATCGTAAATGGGGGTGTTTTTGCTTCGTTTAAAACTTCTAATTTTTCAACCAAAAGTTCAACATCGCCCGTAGCCATCTTCGCATTTTTAGACTCACGCTCAATCACTTTACCCGTTACCTGAATCACAAACTCACGACCTAAGGTTTTAGCGAGATCCATCACGTCTTTAGGGGTACGCTCCTCGTCAAAAATAAGTTGGGTGATGCCGTAGCGATCGCGTAAATCCAGCCAGATCATAAAGCCTTTATCACGGGATTTTTGTACCCATCCGGCAAGCGTTACCGTTTCATTTATATGTTCGGCGCGTAAAGCTCCGTTATTGTGCGTTCTGTACATGCTTGATTATTTGAGGTGCAAATTTAAGAAGTTAAAGCAAGTCAAAGCCTATTGTTTTTAGGTTTATTTTTCTTGAACGTTGAGATTTGAATTTTCTACCTAAAATTGTTGATTGATCTTGTATAAAGTCATTAAATCTATAGCTCTGAATCCTGCTGAAAACAAAAAAGCAGAAGCCATAGAGCTCCTGCTTTTTCAAATCTAACTAAAACTTAAAATTAATTTTCACTCGTATTATTATTAGCCGCTTCAAGCTTTGCTTGTTGCTTTTTCTCTTCACGTGCTTTTTTCTTATCGTTGAATCTAACTTTCGCTCGGTTTGTTAAGTAGAACATCACCGGTACAATTACTAAAGTCAGGAAGGTTGCGAAAACCAAACCAAAAATAACCGTCCACGCCAGTGGCCCCCAGAAGATCACGTTATCTCCACCAATATAGATTCCGGGATCATAATCTGTAAATAGACCAAAGAAATCAATGTTAAGACCTACCGCGAGCGGAATCAAACCCAGTACGGTTGTGATTGCGGTAAGTAATACCGGTCTTAAACGCGATTTACCACCGGCAACCGTAAGTTTAAAGTATTCTTCACGAGTTAATAAATCGTCTTCTTCATAACCCAATTCTTCTTTTTTACGATCGATGAGAATCTGGGTGTAATCGATCAATACGATGGCGTTATTCACAACAATACCTGCGAGTGAAATAATACCCATCATTGTCATCAGGATTACAAAGTCCATATTAAAAATGATCAGACCTAAGAATACCCCTACTAAACTCAATATAACTGCCATCAAGATGATAATCGGTTTTGAAAGGGAGTTAAACTGAGCTACCAGGATTAATAAAATTGAGCCCATCGCGATACCTAAAGCCATCAATAAGAAGCTCATGTTGTCAGCTTGTTCTTCTTGCTCACCCGTAAAACTGAATGAAGTACCGGTAGGTAAATCATAACCCGAAAGCTCTTGCTTGAGCTGGTTTACAATTTCAGTAGCATTATACCCTTGTAATACGTTAGAATACAACGTGATTACCCGCTTGAGGTCTTTACGTTTTATTGCGCTAAAAGCAGAAGTAGCTTTAGTGTCAACTAATGCAGAGATCGGAACCTGTATGATTTCACCTTGATTGTTTCTAAAGGTTACCGGCTGATTGAACAACGCATTCTCATCATAACGGTATTCTTTATTAAAACGCACATTGATTTCATAATCATCATCCCCTTCCTTATAGGTTGAAGCTTCTTCCCCATAAACAGAACGTCTTAATGTTTGGCCAATAGCTACTGTGGAAATACCTAATTGCCCTGCTTTCTCACGGTTAACCGTAACGCCTAATTCTGCTTTAGAGCGGTTTATATCAAGCTTCAATTCTTCGATACCGCCAATGCCCAGATCTTCTATATAGGAGCGCATATTTTCTGCAGCTATAAGCATTTCTTCATAGTCTTCACCGCTGATTTCGATATTTACAGGGTATCCTACCGGAGGTCCTGCAGCATCTTTCTCAACCGTTACGGATGCACCCGGGAAGCCTTTAACAGCATCGCGCACTTCAGATAAAACGGTACTACTCTTGACACCACGGCGCAATTTAAAATCACGCATAGAGAGTGTAACTTTACCTTTATGTGGCATTTCGTTACTCTGGCCACCATCGGTTTGTGGGTTACCGGCACCTTGACCTACCTGAGAAATAGCAGATTCAACCATATAGTTGTACCCGTCTTTATCCTCATATTTTTTGATAGCTTCAAAAATGCGTTCTTCAACTTTTTTGGTAAGCTCATTTGTTTTTTCTATAGCTGTTCCTTCAGGATATTCTATATACGTAATGATCTGATTCGGTTCGTTTTCGGGGAAAAACAACACATTAGGTTGAACTAACCCGATAAGAATAAAAGATAGGATCAACATCGCAAAAGTTCCGAAGAAAAACACGTAAGCTTTCTTTCCGCGAAGCGCATATTTTAAGAAGCGCTCATAAAGATTCTCAAGGTCTCTAAGGGATTTAAACTGAAAGTAGCGCACAGCACCGGCAAGGAAGTACTTGTATGCCCAAAGCAAAATAGCAGCTAATAGCATCAGATTTCCTATTCCACGGAAACCACCAGAGTCCATAACAAAACCGGCAATCAATAAAATAACTCCTACACCTGCTAAAACCAGGCTGTAGCGTACCAGCTTTTTCTTAGTAAGTTCTTCTTCTTCTAATTTCATAAAGCGAGAAGTCAACATCGAGTTGATAATCAAGGCTACAAAAAGCGACGAACTCAATACAATAGAAAGAGTGATGGGGAAGTAAATCATAAACTTACCTATAGTTCCCGGCCATAACCCTAAGGGGAAAAACGCTGCAAGTGTAGTTGCCGTAGAAGCGATAATAGGCCAGGCAATCTCACCAACACCCTGTTTTGCAGCTTTGATACGCGACATTCCCTGATCCATCAAGGAGTATACGTTTTCTACCACCACAATACCGTTATCCACCAGCATACCCAGTCCCATAACCAGACCAAAAAGCACCATGGTATTTAATGTAAAGCCTAATGCCGAAAGGATGGTAAGTGACATAAACATAGAAAGCGGAATCGCAAAACCTACAAACAATGCGTTTCTAAAACCTAAGAAAAACATCAGAACCACTACCACGAGGATCACACCAAAAATGATGTTGTTTACCAGATCATCAACCTGGTTTTCAGTTTTGATAGACTGATCATTTGTAAGACTTATGTGCAAAGACTCCGGGTAATAGGTATCACTTTCTTCTGCTACGATTTTTTTGATAGACTCTACAGCCTCGATCATATTCTTACCGGCACGCTTTTTAACATCAAGCATAACAACCGGTTGACCGTATTCACGAGCAAAAGTGGTTGCATCTTTTTCTTTAAAGCGAACGGTAGCAATATCTTTTAAGAAAATGTTTCCGCCATCGCGCTTAACCACAATGTTGTTAAGCTCTCTGGGATTTTTAATTTCTCCCAGAACCCTAATGTTTTTACGCAGTCCGTCTGAAATTACGTTACCCGCAGAGATAGTATTGTTTTCTGATCTAATTGCATTTAAAATATTATCAAAGCTTACTTTAGAAGCGGTCATTTTATAAATGTCAACAGCTACTTCAACTTCCTGATCTTCTGCGCCACGAATGGTTGCTTCTTTAATCTGCGGAAGCAATTCGATCTTATCCTGAAGATGCTCTGCATAATCCTTTAATTGCTGCACCTGAAAATCTCCCGTAAGATTGATGTTTAAAATAGGCTGCTCTTCAGAAATATTGAGATCAAATATATTAGGTTCTACCTTGGCGCCGTTGTCTAAGGTAGGCCAGGTAGTCTCTGCTTTTACAAGGTCAACTTTATCTTTAACCTTGGTTTTGGCAACGTTTACATCAACATCTTCTTCAAATTCGACGATGATGATACTGTAATCCTGCAGGGTAGTAGAGGTTATTTCTTTTACACCGGCAATATCATTAAACTCTTCTTCAAGCGGTTCTGTGATGAATTTTTCTACATCTTCTGCGGCGTTACCCGGGTTTACAGAACTCACATAAATCTTGGTTTCTATAATCTCAGGGAACGCTTCTCGAGGCATACTGTAATAGGCAGCAAGACCGCTCAATAAGATGATTGCGGTAATAACATATACCGTCATCTTATTGTCTATTGCCCAGGATGATATACCAAATTCTTTATAGGTGTTTTTTGCCATCTTACTGGTTGTTTGAAGATTTGTCTTTTAGTTCTACATGCTGGCCATCTCTCAACGAGCGTACACCCTCTATTATAAGTTGGTCACCGGGCTCAAGACCAGATGTGATTTCTACATATTGATCATCACTGTAGCCTTCTTCTATCTGAACCTGTTTAGCAACAGCAGTACCATCTGCCTGCTCATCAAATACATAAGTGATGCTGTTACCCATTGCATTTTGCTGAATTACATTTTCTGGGATGACTATGGCACTTTCTACAGAATAGTCATTAACCATAACCGTCGCAATCAGGTTGGGCTTTACCGCATTATCAGGATTTGGTATTGAAATTTTCACATCAAATGTTCGGTTATCTGGGCTCACAAAGTTTCCTACCTGTCTGATCTTTCCGTCGTAGGTTTTGCCTATTGAAGCCAGTCTGATTTTTACTTCGGTACCTTCTTCAACTTTACCTAAAAAAGATTCCGGAATTGAAGCTTCCACATACATATCGCTAAGATTTACCAGACGTAAAACACCGGTCTGCCCCGCATTTACAACCTGTCCCTGATCTGCTAAGGTGTTGTCAACAACTCCAGCAAACGGAGCAGTAATTACTGTTTTAGAAACTCTAGAGCGCAATTGATCTGTTGCGGCTTGCATAGCATCATAATTAGATTTTGCTTCTAAATAGCTGATTTCTGAACCTATTTGTTGATCCCAAAGTCTTTTTTGACGTTCGTAGGTCGTTTTTGCTAAAGAAGCTTGTGCCTCTTGGCGTGCCAATTCACTACTCAAGCCACCATCGTCTATACGTGCTAAACGTTGTCCTTTAGAAACGCGTTGTCCTTCTTTTACATACACTTGTGTGAGTACACCGGTATATTCAGCGTATAAAATGATGTTTTGGTCTGTATTCACATTACCCTGAACTTCAAAATAATGTTTGAACAATGTGTCTTTAAGCGTTGTGGTTGTAACCAGCGCAGCTTTCTTTTTAACGTCTTGTTTCTCAATAGCTGTATTAAGCGAGTCAATATTAGCTTTCAACTCATTTTGTTGAGCAAGTAATTCGGTCTTTTTTGCGCGCATCGCACTCAAATCTCCTTTTTCAATAATTGCATCAACAGATTCTTCTTTGCCTCCACAGGAAACAAGTAACAGTGTTAAAAATGCTAGGGTGAATATATTTTTCATAGATATAAGGTGTCTGAGGTTAGTCTTCTTTTGGTTCGTAAATAGTAGTGTCTAAAACTTTTTCTAATGCTGCTTTATTGGCAATAACATCGTACATAGCTTGTAAATAATCTTGCTGTGCCTGATAGAGTTGAGATTGTGCTTCGCTTAGTTCAAAGCTACTGGCAATGCCTTCAAAAAATTTAATAGAGTTTTTGTTTTCTATACGTTCTGCAAGTGCAAGATTTTTTTCTTGGGTAGCATAATTATCCAATGCAAATTGGTAGTCATTACGAGCTGTTGCAATCTGAAGTTTGACTTGATTGCGGGTTTGTTCCAGATCTTCGAGACTTTGCTTGTAAGCCAATTCTTTTTGAGCGGTTTTAGCTGCACGCATCCCGCTGCTAAAAATGGGTACGCTAAGTGATACGCCTAGAACAGATTGCTCAAAATAACGTTGTTCCTCACTTAGAAACGTAAACTCATTACTCGCTCCTGAAGCTCCATAATTTACATAAGCACTCAAGCGGGGAAGC
>Ga0207888_100281_pt1 | contig 24018 bp, 23 predicted proteins | sample LinPmetageLP43_FD_184055 | JGI IMG/M metagenome (GOLD analysis project Ga0207888, IMG submission 184055) | Marine viral communities from the Pacific Ocean - LP-43 (SPAdes) | ecosystem: Environmental > Aquatic > Marine > Oceanic | place: Pacific Ocean | collected 2010-08-27 | reverse complement strand
CTTCTGATTTTGGCTTGTAATGTATCACCAACTGATGTCCGAATAAATTGAAATCTACCCAATGGTCGCTACTTCTACCTTCTTCGCAATTTAAAATTTCTCTGTAAAAAGTTCTACATTCTGCTAAATTGTGAACGGGAATAGCAATGTGAAATGGTGTTACGTTTTGCATGATCAGTTATTTCTTAGTGCCGATATTAATTGTTTCTTATTCATTTTTGAGCGTCCGTCTATGCCAATTTTCTTGGCTTGGTCGTACAACTCTTTTTTAGTTCTGTCTTCGTAATTAGATGCAGCTCCGCCCTTTTTACCAGCATTTTCAGTATTTGCAATACGGGCAGCTTTTTCTTTGCTATATCCCTTATCGACTAAAGCTTCATATTGTTCCTCATTTTTTATACGAGGTCTGTTATTTGATTTTGCCATTTTTATTTTAAAAATAAATAAAAATAGAACTACGTTTGTGCTTTAATAAACTAGATATTAATGCTTTAAAAAATCAATAATTTTATCATTAACTACATCTTGGTGCATTGAATGTCCGAAGCCTTCCGTGCTAAACAATTCACTTCCTTTCCAATGTTCATTAACATTTACAGAAGCATGGTAAGGTGCAATTTGATCTAATCTATCGTGAAAAATTAATCCTTTTTTATGGTTGTTTTGAACGAACTTGGAACTAGAAAAATCTTCAGTAGTAAAATTGAATTTCTTGTAAACTAATTTTTCTATTTCTTCTCTTACCTTATCATTGAAGCCTAATAGGTTTTTATAATGGTTAAGTATTTCATGAAATTCTGAAGGAGAACCTACAGTTACCATTTTTTCAATTTGGCTGTTCGGGTTTTTAGACTCATTATATAACAAAGTCATACCTCCCATCGAGTGACCAATAGCCATCTTTGGCTCATATTTTAATAAAAGTGCTTGTAATGTTTCGGCATATAATGGGGCATGAAGAATTTTTCCAGAAGAATACCCATGGGCAGGTGCATCAAAAGCTATGATATTATAATCTTCTTTTTGTAATTTTTCTATCAGCTTATGCCAACGCCATGTGTTACTTTCCCAACCGTGTATAAGTATTACGGTTTCTTTGCTACCGGGCCAGTTGTATACTTGTATTTTATTTTCGCCAACAGATATTACTTCAAATTTAGCATTGTCTAAATACTCTTTTTGGTTAGGTAATACACGACCTTTTCGTACGGTAGCAAAAACTGTAAAAGCTTTTTTTGCAATTTTCTTAGGGATGAACCAAACGAATAAATTAAAATATAGTCCGTATAATTTAGGAATAAGCTTTTGAAAGAATACTGGCACTTGCTGCTATTTAAAAATCAATATAAGGGTAATTGTTGGCAGAATATAAAGAGGAATATATATATATCAATCCCAACCAACCATCATGTATTTTACTTTGGCGTTATCAGGAATTTGCACCTCTTCAATTTTGCTGTTGGCATTGTACCTAAGACTTTCTGGCAACTCCTTTTTGTCTATGGTAAAATATAAGTCGCTGTCCTTTAGTAAAACAACTACATTGTTGATAGAAGTGATAATTTTTTTAATAGAATAATTTTCACGTATTTCTTTAAAAGTGCTCAATTTAGAAACACCTTCTTCGGTGACAAAACGCTCATCATTAACCATTATATTTTGAATAGTGGCAATACTGTCATTATTCGGTGTTAGAGTAAGTAGTAATGCACCACCTCTTTCGTAAATTTTAATTTTACTTGCTCCGCTACCAAAATTTAATTTTACGGTGTCTTTAACTACCGAGTCTTTTTCAAAAATCAATTCAATATCTCTTGCTAGACTCTGTTTACTCAATTTGCCTACCTGGTCTCCAGATATTTGAAAATCGTTATTTTTTTCTTTTGCACAGTTAATGAGCAAACAGCAGCCAAAAATTATTAAAAGGGTGTGTGTAAACTTCATAATACTATCTCATCACTTTTTTTAATACTCCAAGTACGCCTCTTATGAATGTAGCGCTTGTTAATACTTTAATTACCGGATTCTGTCTGGTACTAGTTCTTCTAGATGTTTTTCTTGCAGCGGGTTTATTCTTTTCTTTCTCGGCTAATTTTTCGGCATTCTCAATTTTTTCGTTCAGAATTTCATAAGCACTTTCCCTATCTATAGTTTCATTGTATTTTTTAACCAATGCAGACCTATCGATTACTTCTTTCAATTCTGTATCTGTCAAGACATCCATACGGCTCATAGGTGCGCGTAATAACGTAGCAGCAAGTGGTGTTGGTCTACCTTTCTCGTCTAAGGCAGATATTAATGCCTCTCCAATCCCTAAAGAGGTAAGTACTTCTTTAGTATCGTAAAATTCAGACTCAGGGTAATTTTCTGCCGTTAATTTTATCGCTTTTCTATCTCTTGCCGTAAATGCTCTTAGCGCATGTTGCACTTTTAAACCTAATTGCGATAATACATCATTTGGTACATCGGTTGGGTTTTGGGTTACAAAGTACAATCCAATACCTTTGGATCTAATTAATTTAACAATACTTTCAATTTGATCCAATAGTGCTTTGGAAGCTTCTTTAAAAATAAGGTGAGCCTCGTCTATAAACAATATTAATTCTGGTCTGTCGCTATCACCTTGTTCAGGGAACGTATCATATATCTCAGCCAATAAACTCAACATAAATGTTGAGAATAATTTTGGTCTATCTTGAATATCCGTTAAACGTAATATATTAATATAGCCTCTTCCTTGTTCATCGATACGGGTAAGGTCGTTTACATCAAAAGATTTTTCTCCAAAAAATAATTCGGCTCCTTGTTGTTCTAGCTCTATAATTTTTCTAAGAATAGTACCTGTAGAACTTGTTGATATTCTACCGTATTCTTTTGTGAATTCTGCTTTACCGGCACCTGTTGCGTATTGTAATACTTTTTTAAAGTCCTTTAAATCTAACAATGGCATTTTTTGATCATCGCAGTATTTAAAAACAACGGCAACAATGCCAGACTGCGTTTCAGAAAGGTCTAGGATACGTGATAGTAAAACAGGACCAAACTCAGATACGGTAGCTCTTAGTTTTACTCCATCTTGTTCAGAAAGCGAAAGTATTTCTACTGGAAAGCTACTTGCTTTAAAAGGGAAGCCAATTTTTTCGTGACGTTCATCTATTTTTGCGTGACCAGGACTTGGTTGTGCCAATCCACTTAAATCACCTTTTAAATCCATCAATAAAACGGGAATACCTTTTTCTGATAAATTCTCTGCCAGTACCTGAAGTGTTTTTGTTTTACCTGTACCCGTAGCACCTGCAATAAGCCCGTGTCTATTTAATGTTTTTAAAGGTATTTTTACAAAAGCATTTTTTACAGCCTCGCCATTAAGAATAGCTGCACCCATATTTATGTAGTCACCTTTTGTAGTATACCCTTTTTCTATGTGGTCAAAAAAATCTTCGGTACCGGCCATTTTATTTATTTTCGATAAAAATAGTTGATTTTTAACCAAACCAAAAGGCAAGGCCTGCCTTAAATATCACTAATTTTTAACATTTGTGGACTATTGATGACCATCTAGGGTTATAATAGACCAATGTTTACTTTCTAAGGAAATTGTGAACTAAAACGTATCTTTGCCAAATGAAAAATGAGGAGGTACTTGAAAAAGTGAATAAAGGGTTGTATTTGCCTTTAATGGAAGAGTTTTACACTATACAGGGTGAGGGATTTCATAAAGGAACAGCAGCTTATTTTATTCGTGTTGGTGGGTGTGATGTTGGTTGCCATTGGTGCGATGTAAAGGAGAGTTGGAATGCAGAAACGCATCCGCCTACAGCTATTGAAAAAATAGTGGATAATGCTGCTACATATTCTGATACAATTGTAATTACAGGTGGTGAGCCTTTAATGTGGGACATGAACCCAATTACAAATGCCTTGAAGGCAAAAGGTTTGAAAACACATATTGAAACTTCTGGTGCCTATACACTTTCTGGAGATTGGGATTGGATTTGTCTTTCTCCAAAAAAGAACAAATTACCTGAAGGGCGTATTTATGACGAAGCGCATGAGCTTAAAGTCATAGTTTATAACAAACACGATTTAATTTTTGCAGAGGAACAAGCCGCTAAAACTAACCTTAACTGCATATTGTATTTGCAACCAGAATGGAGTGTTAGGGATAAGGTAGTGCCAATGATCGTAGATTATGTAATGAAAAATCCTAAATGGAAAGTTTCATTGCAAACCCATAAGTATTTAAATATCCCTTAAATCTTAATAGGCCTTAGTTACGACCACCGTTTGCACGAATATCTAATAAACATTCAGCATCTAAATCTACAGTATTTTCGCCTTTAGCAGTGTTTTGCTGTAATAGGTTTAATACTGTTGTGCCAGACAATACACAGCCAGATTTTATTCCGTCTTCGTATGTTGCTTTGGAATTAGTTTGTAATGATTTCCCTGTAGAACTGCCAAATTGGAGCTCGGCGCGCATTAGGCATCCTATTTGGTTACAATGATTGTCGCCAACCAACTGTCCGTCTTCATTTTCAGACTCAGACTGATGGTCGTTTACCATGTCGGTTCCTAAGTCCACAAGACCAAATAAGTGGCCAAACTCATGATTAAGAGTGGTGGTTTCCACATCTGCCTCATTAATAGAAGAGCTCAGTGTAGCTAATTCTCTAACCGTTACTTCATGAATAATCATTGATGTATTGCGGTATACAGATCCTAAGGTTACCAATCCATCTTCAAGATCATCACCTTCTGCCGGTGCATCAGAAAAATAAATATAGATGCCCAATGAGCTTCCAGTATTGAAAACGGTTCTATTTTTTGTTTCTAGGTCTGCAATTTCTTGAAGTGTTAATTCATCTTCAGAAGGGCTTGACAGCTCTGTGTAAACCAATTCTATCTCTTCTTTAAATGTGTGTTCTTTTAGATAGTCGGTAAATTGGGTGATAGCAGATTCTGTTGGTTTAAAACCAGTAACATATGCAATCTCAATTACAAGTGTATCAAAATTATCGTTAGATAATATATCTCTAGCAGAATCTCCAGTAGCCAATAAATTGGCACTTTTATTTACTGATGTATCTGAATTGTCACTGTCAGAAGAATTTTTAGAGCAAGAAATGGTAAATACCAATATACATGCTACTAAGAAACTTTTGAATTTATTCATAACTCTAAATTGTCTAATAAGGATAACGTAAATAAACTTACCCTATTACTTCATATGCGTCAATCTTGCTAAATAGTCGTAATGTTCGCCTTCCATTACAAGTTCACATGTTAAATTATTATAACTCGCGGCTCTTTGCAAGGTGTTGTAGTCTACATATAACCATGGAAAAGACTGGCTTTTTTGCTTCTTATATTCCATGGAGAAGCTTACTTCACCATAGTAATTAACGTTATCGGGAATCCAATAGCCACCGTCTTCATCATTTTCAAACATATAAATAATGTCACTAGAGTCTAATAGAATTTGTCCGTTATCCTTTAAAAGCGATTTTAGTTTGGTAAAGAATTGTTCTAGTCCATTAAGAGTTCCAGCCAAACCCACACCATTCATTAAAACCAAAATAGTATCATATTGTTGACCTTGATAATCTTCTAGATTGCCGTGAATAGCACTTTTTAATCCCCGCAGCTTGCTAACTTCAATTGCACCTTTTGATGCATCTAAACCAGTTACGGAAATGCCCATGTTTTGTAGATATAGGGCATGACTACCGGCACCACAACCCACATCCAATACTTGGCCTGAGCACAAGCTTAATGCCTTTTGTTCTATGTCTGGCATATCTTTAAATTCTCTGAACATATAAGGAAGTGGTAAAACATCCTCTTCATTTAAAGAAGAATATGTAATGATATCTTCTGAATAATTTCCTTTTTGATAATCTAAAAGTGCGGTACCTATAATGTCTTCGTTCAAAATTCTTGTATTTCTCAATACAAAAGTCTCGCTTTTTGGTACTACTTTCCTAGTTTTGAAGAATTAATTTAAGACATGGAAGAGGTTTTACGTGAATTGCCAAAAAAGGCGAGTGAGAAACATAATGAGAATAAAAAGTTTTTTGCCAAGCTTCGTAAAAAGCCCCCTAAGAACTTGGACTATACCATGCAAGAACTGCATGAGGCTGAATTTAAACGAACTGATTGTCTTACCTGTGCCAATTGTTGTAAAACAACGGGTCCGTTATTTACCAATGCTGACGTAGAGCGTATATCAAAATCGTTCCGAATGAAAGCTCAAAAATTTATTGAAACGTATTTGCGTGTCGATGAAGAAAATGATTACGTCTTACAACAAACACCTTGTACTTTTTTAGGAGCGGATAATTATTGTTCTATTTATGATGTACGCCCAAAAGCATGCCGAGAGTTTCCGCATACAGACCGAAAGAAGTTTCAACAAATAAGTAATCTTACCCTTAAAAATGTAGCTATTTGTCCTGCTGCTTTCAATATAGTAGAGGAGATGAAGAGGCGGATAAAGTGATGAAGTTGAAGAATGGCTGACTAAATTGTATTTATTGAAAGTGGGCTTTGATGATTAGTTATATGTAGTTATGTTAAATTATATCATTAGTAAAATTAAAAAAAATGAAAATCAGATTGTTGAAAAAAACTATTGATGAAATAAATCCATTATTTTAAATAAGCATGAAACGTCCTATCCATTTTCTTTTTATTATTATTTCTTTACTTGTATATAACACTTCTTTTGCACAAGAAGATATTAGAAATACTGTGGTTGTAAATTCTGTATTTAACGCACTGAAAACACAGAGCGAAAAAGAATTTTTAAAAATATTACCTACTACAAACGAAGTGGAATATTTGATTCCAATTGTCAAAAATGCTCAGCCAAAAGAAAATATTCCTTCAGTAGATACCATAATTTCAAAGTTTGAAATTAAAGCTATCGAGAATTTTAAAAACATAAGTAAAAGGGGAAACTCGTTCGGGGTATTGTGGGAAGATATTATTTTAGAAAAAGTAAGCTATAAAAATAACCCTGACCATAACGTGCCTATTGAAAGAGGAAGTATTACCATGGAGTGTTCAAGTAACGACAAGAAGTTTCTGATTGTTTTGAAAAAGTCATATAAAATACAAGATACTTGGCGTGTAATGGACCCAATAAAGTTCACCCTTTTGTAAAGTTCTAATTTTTTAGTGTCATTAATTCAAAGCTGGTATTAAATAAGTATACTGTATTTGTAGTGGATTAAATCAATAAAACTTTATTATATTACATAATTAATTACGAAATCATTAGAATTTGTTTTTTTTATTGATGATACTATAATTATATTTTAGATTGATTTCTGCGGTTTATAATTTTAACGACTTACGTATTTGATGGAACAATTAATAACCTATTTTGAATCGATACCTGCTGCACACAGATCATTAATATTGGTTGGGGGAATAACTTTCTTTTGGATATTAGAAGGTATTGTACCGTTGTTCAACGGTTCTTATGATAAATGGAAACATTCTTTACCCAATTTCTTTTTTACATTAACAACCATCATTATTAATTTTCCTTTGGCATTTTTACTATTAAAAACATCTGATTGGGCAGTAGCCAATAATTTTGGTATTATTAACTGGTTGCCAGAAATGCCTTTGTGGGCTTATGTATTTTTAGGTGTTGCTCTGTTAGATTTAATTGGGGCGTATTTAGCACATTTGGTTGAGCATAGAGTAAAACCATTGTGGATGGTGCATTTGGTGCATCATACAGATCATAATGTTGATACTACTACAGCTAATAGGCATCACCCGTTAGAAAGCTTAATACGTTATGTATTTACTCTGGTAGGGGTTTTTGTAGTTGGCGCACCAATAGGTATTATCATGTTATACCAAAGTCTTTCGGTAGTATTATCACAATTTAACCATGCGAACATTAAACTTCCAAAAGGTGTAGATAAAGCTATCAGCTGGATACTTATTTCACCCGATATGCATAAAGTACATCATCATTATGTGTTACCATATACAGATAGTAATTACGGAAATATCTTTTCTTGGTGGGATCGTCTGTTTGGAACGTATATGCATCTAGACAGAGAGAAAATTATTTACGGTGTAGATACTTTTCCAGATGAGGTTGCAAACGGACAAATTAGCTCATTACTTAAATATCCATTTGTTGGGTATCGAAAACCAACAACAGATATCGTTAATGATAATCATCCATTAGTAAAGTAGGTACTTTGCTCTAGTTTTCTTGAACTTTTCTAGGTCTGCTTGCCAAGTGGCTTTTATTTCGGTATTGGTTAGTCCGTCTTCAATTTGCTTTTGAAGTTTTTCAGAACCTGCATGCTTGGTGAATCCGCTAGTCAGAAAATATTTGCTTTTATCAACCGAGTTGGTGTACGCATCTATAATATAATCCATAGTAACCTCATTCATGCGCTCTGTTTTTGATAGGTCTTTACCATAACACAACTTTCCTTCTTCTTTTGGGTATTTAGAGCCAAAATTTGGTTTTGGAGTATATGTAAAATCGTAAACTTTACTGTCTAAAAAGGATGCTCCGTAACGTTGAAACTGAAACTCCGTTCCACGACCGGCATTAATATTTGTGCCTTCAAAAAGACCCAAACTAGGGTATAGGTTTATAGAAGTGTCATTAGGTAAATTTGGTGAAGGCCGTATCGGTAGACTATAAAATGTATCATGTGTCCAATTTTCTAAAGAGATTACGGTTAAGTCTACCTTTTTATCACCATCCAACCACATTTCTTCATTAATCATAGTTGCGTATTCGCCAATGGTCATTCCATACACTAACGGAATTTCGGTCATACCCAGAAAAGAGGTGTGTGCGGCTTTCATTGTTGGTCCGTCAACATAATGTCCGTTAGGGTTTGGTCTGTCCAATACTAAAACGGGTATTCCTTTTTCGGCACAAGCTTCCATCACCAATTGCATGGTTGATATGTACGTGTAGAAACGTACACCTACATCTTGTATGTCGAACAATACTAAATCTAAACCTTCGAGTTGTCCTTGACTTGGTTTTCTATTTTTACCGTGCAACGATATTAAATCTAATCCTGTTTTTATATCGGTACTATTATTTACATGCTCGCCTGCATCGTAATCACCTCTAAACCCGTGTTCTGGTGCAAATACATGTTTAATGTCAACATCCCAAGAAAGCAGACTATCTACCAAATGGGTGTGTCCGCCAGAATTAAAAATGACGCTGGTCTGGTTTGCGACAACAGCTATTTTTTTTCCTTTTAAAAGTGGTACATAAGCTTCAGTTCTGTTAGCGGCAACTATAATTTCTATTTCCGTTTGTTCTATATGTGGCTCGTTGTTTATTGTAGTAGCTACATCTTTGGTTTCGTTTCCACAGGTAGCCAATACCAAAAACCATAATAAAACTGTACTTTTGAAATTGGATAAAAATAACATCATTTGAATCTAGAATATTTTATCGCCAAACGGCTTATAAAGGGTAAGGAGCATAAAATTAGTATATCTGCGCCAATAATAAAAATAGCCATTGCCGCAATTGCAATTGGGGTTATTATGATGTTGGTTGCTATTGCTACAGGTCTAGGTCTAAAAGAAAAAATACGTGAAAAAATAACTGCATTTAACGGTCACGTACAAATCTATAATTACGATAACAATAATTCTGAAGTTTCTGTAGTGCCTGTGAGTACAAATCAGGAATTTTATCCGGATTTCAATATGGTAGATGGTATTGTTCATATACAAGCTGTTGCCACGAAAGCTGGTATTATACGTACCGAAGAAACTTTTGAAGGTATTATTGCCAAAGGGGTCGGTACCGAATATAAATGGGAACCATTTAAAGAGTTTTTAATTGATGGTGTATTACCAGATTATTCCGGTGAGTTAAATTCAGATGTGTTGATTTCTAGAATAATGGCTAGTCGGCTTAACTTAAAGGTGGGCGATTCATTCTTTACTTTTTTCTTGCGGGATGATGCAGCCGATAAAATTCCCAATCAAAGAAAATTTACCATTACCGGAATCTTTGATAGTGGATTTGAAGAAATTGACGGACTCTATATTTTTACGGATATACGCCATATACAGCGTATGAATAAATGGAAGGATACCGAGGTAGGTAATTTTGAGATTTTCTTGAATAGTTTTGATGATATAGACCAGAAAGCCAATGAAATATATGGCGAAACGGTAGCTAGTTTAGATACCAAAACTATAAAAGATAAGTACTATAAAATCTTTGAATGGATTGGGTTGTTCGATTTTAATATCGCATTGATCATTGGTATTATGATTATAGTAGGTGGTATAAATATGATTACCGCTTTATTGGTTTTAATCTTAGAGCGTACCCCAATGATCGGTATTTTAAAAGCGTTGGGTACTACGAATTGGAGTATTAGAAAAGTCTTTTTATACAATGCAGCGTATCTTATTGCTGTTGGGTTGTTCTGGGGAAATCTTATAGGTCTAGGAATTATTTTTATTCAAGAGAAATTTCGTGTTTTCAAGTTCCCGAACCCGAAAGAATATTATATAGAGTACATTCCTGTAAGTATAGATTTGTGGACCATTCTGTTATTAAACGCGGGAGTTTTGTTTCTTTGTTTGTTGATGTTGTTGATTCCATCATATATTATTACCAAAATTACACCTGTAAAAGCTATTCGTTTCGAGTAGTTAATTTTTTGAATAGCTTATTCCATATTTAATCTTTGTTTAAACCCCTTTTTGGTAAATTTGATGTAAAACAAACCACATGCATCAAAAGTTACTACTTACCGTATTATCTATGTTTCTGTTTACGGCAGTTCATGCACAGAAGCTTTCAAAAAACGAAAAAAAGATTGTTAAAGCTATAGAGCAAAACAATGCCGAGGCAATTTCCTTTCTAGAAAAAGTCGTGAATATCAATAGCGGTACTTTAAATCTTAAAGGTGTTGAAATGGTAGGTCAAGAATTTGCTTCTGCTTTCACCGATATCGGTTTTGAAAGCACTTGGATACCTATGCCCGAAGAAATGAATAGAGCAGGACATCTGTTCGCTGAAATTAAAGGTACAAAGGGAAAAAAGCTTCTATTAATTGGTCATTTAGATACCGTTTTTGAAGAAGATAGTCCGTTTCAAAAATTTGAGATGGTCAACGATTCCATAGCTCATGCCCCAGGGGGAAATGATATGAAAGGTGGTGATGTTATAGTGCTATATGCATTAAAAGCACTACAACAAAGCGGATTGCTAAATGACGCTCAAATAATTGTTGCCTTTACAGGTGATGAAGAAAGTACGGGAAGCCCTCTAGAGAAAAGCAGACATGATCTAATTGAAGCTGCTAAAAGAAGTGAGATTGGGTTAGGTTTTGAAAACTCAACTGGGTTTAATTATGCAACAGTTGCCCGTAGAGGTTCGTCTGGTTGGAAAGTTGAGGTTGAGGGTAAAAGAGCGCACTCTTCAGGAATCTTTAGTGAAGATACCGGAGCAGGAGCCATTTTTGAAATGTCAAGAATTTTAAACGGCTTTTACACCGATGTAAAAGGGGAAGACTTATTAACCTTTAACCCTGGTACTTTGGTTGGTGGTACGTTCGTAGAATTTGATGAAAAGACCAGTAAGGGAACTGTATTTGGCAAGACCAATGTAGTAGCTCAAAAAGCAGAAGTTCGCGGCGGATTACGATTTATATCTGAAGAGCAAAAAGAACGTGCTCGCGAAAATATGAGAACCGTTGTGGCCAACAATTTACCACATACCTCTGCCAAGGTAACTTTTGATGATAGTTATCCTGCTATGCAGCCAACGGAAGGTAACAAGGCATTGTTAACTAAACTGAACAAAGTAAGTTTAGATTTAAAACAAGGAGAGGTATTGGCGTATGATCCAGGAAAAAGAGGTGCTGCAGATACTTCTTTTGTAGCGGAATATGTATATTGTTTAGATGGTTTAGGTACTATGGGTAATGCAGCACACACTCCAGAAGAAACTGTGAACTTAAATACTATAGAAGCACTGACAAAAAGAACTGCACTATTAATTTATAGATTGATAAATGAGTAAAATAACAACACTTAAAGTTGGAGATCAACACGTAAAAATTGAAGATGGAGAATTGGTAGGGTATCAAGTTTCTGGTCATGAGTTTATGCACCAAAAAGGGAACCCTGGTTGGCGTAGTGTTGATACTGAAATGTTTCCGTTAATTGGACCTACTAGCGAAGCAGATTTTAAAGTAAAAACTCCAAAGGGATTCGCTATTCAAGATCAGCATGGGTTACTGCGAGAAATGAAGTATAAAATAGTGGGAAATACGGATAGCAAGGCTGTTTTTGTAAAAAAATACACTGCAAATACAACCGTATTGAATTCTAAATATCCTACGAAATCTACTGCGGAGAAATTAGCTTGGCCGTATGATTTTGAGTTCGTAAAAACCTTTGAATTAATAGATGGTGCATTAAACGTTTCGTTTACAATTTCTGGCGAAGAGGGAATGCCATTTATGCTTGGATATCACCCCGCATTTATGCTTCATACTAAAAATGCTATCATATCTGCAGGAAAGCAAAATATTACCATACCAGAGGTTATGGCAGTAGGTAGCAGAGCACTTCAAATACCAAATATCGATGTCGTTACGTTGAAAGATGAGCGTACATTACAAATAACATCAGAAGGGTTTAGTCATTTTATGTTATGGACAGAGGTGCCCAATATGGTCTGTATAGAGCCTATTACATTTTATCCATACGCTGTTTCTCAAGATAATTTGGCAGAAGGTTTTATGGTATTAAAAAATGAGCCAATGTTGTTCAAGGTAAAGTTGAAGCCTTTGCCATAAATATCCATTACTAAATTATGGTGTATGTGTTATGATGTTAAAACCAGTTTAGAGGCGCAATTGAAGCGGGCAAAAAGGAGTCAAGATTTAAAGGCGATAGATGAAATTATAGAAAAGCTTGGTCCTTTAACTGATTTGCCGTTACATCATGCTTCTGGATTTTCACATCCAGATGTTTTAATATATACCAATGAAGATGAGTTTTATCCTATGGTAGCTACTTGGGGTTTAATACCACATTGGGTGAATAGTGTAGAACAGCAAAAGAAGATTTGGAACAGTACGTTGAATGCCAGGGTAGAGACCATTACTGACAAACCTGCTTTTAGAGATTCTGTCCAAGAGAAACGTTGTATTTTTTATGTCGACGGATTTTACGAGCATCACCATTGTAATAATCATACATATCCGTTTTACATCCATCGAAAGAATAACCAACCAATAGCATTGGCAGCCTTATGGTCTAAATGGGTAAATCCGGAAGATGGAGGTGTTATAAATTCTTTTTCAGTAGTAACCACAATTGGTAATGGATTAATGGCAAAGATTCATAACAACCCAAAACTAAAAGAACCACGTATGCCTTTAATGCTTTCTGAAAATATGGAAGAACAGTGGTTGACATCAGCGTTAGATTTTGAAAAAGAATTAAAAGAACTATTGACCGAAAATGGTACTATTGAATTACAGGCCCATACGGTAGGGAGGCTAAGAGGGAAAAGCTATGAAGGTAATGTAGCTTCGATTTCAGATGAGGTTGTATATAAAGAATTGGAAACTGAAGAATGGAAATTTTAAGTAATGGCGTATAGTGAATATTTGGCAGATAGGGTAAGAATACGTCTAAAGGGAAAAGGGGAGTTAGAGGAGAAGAAAATGATGGGTGGACTCACTTTTATGATGAACGGTAAAATGTGTTTAGGCATTATGTTCGATAAGAAAAGTGAAGAAGATAGGTTAATGCTAAGGGTAGGTAAACTTAATTACGAAGCGCTTTTAAATTTACCAGGTAGTAAACCAATGGATTTCACGGGAAAACCAATACGCGGTTTTCTATTTATTGAACCTGATGGATTTGATACCGAAAACGACTTAGATTTTTGGGTAGAAAAAGCATTGGAATTCAATAGACTTCTTAATCCGTAATGTAATGGTTTTAAAATCAGCCGCTGTGCCCTTCTAATTGATTAAATTTGCTGTGTGAGGAATATTTTGCCTTTTATGGAATGGGTTTCTACCTATAAAAAAGCCTACTTTATTAATGATTTAATAGCGGGTCTTACCGTTGGTATCGTTCTGGTACCACAAGGTATGGCATATGCTATGATTGCGGGGCTACCACCTGTGCATGGTTTGTATGCTTCATTATTTCCTGTGCTTACCTATGCTTTGCTTGGTACATCAAGAAAAATAGCTGTTGGTCCCGTTGCAATGGATTCCTTATTGGTAGCCGTTGGTCTTGGAACATTGGCAATAACTGGTGTGGAGAATTACATAATAATGGTAGTTCTGCTTACCTTGATGGTGGGTGCAATTCAATTGGTATTAGGTGTACTGCGCATGGGGTTTTTAGTCAACTTTCTCTCCAAACCTGTTATTAGTGGTTTTACCTCCGCAGCGGCAATCATCATAGTATTAAGTCAGTTAAAGCATTTGTTGGGTATTTCTGTTGCGGGTAGTAATAGAATTTATGAAACGATATTCAATATTTTTTATAAGCTAGGTGAGACTAATTGGGTAGATTTTGGTATCGGTCTTGTGGGTATCGGATTACTGTTGGCATTTAAAAAATGGAACAAAAATATACCCGGTATTTTAATAATAGTAGTGTTGGGTATTTTGACTGTTTTCCTTTTTCAGATGGAAACATTCGGAATTAAATTAGTGGGTAGTGTACCTAGCGGATTGCCATCCTTTGTTATGCCGACCGTTGATGTTGAAGATATGAAGCAACTAGCGCCTATTGCAATTGCGTTGGCATTGGTAGGTTATTTAGAAGCAATATCCATTGGTAAGGCTTTAGAAGATAAATCAGGGGAAGATACGATAGAAGCAAATAAAGAATTAATAGCTTTAGGCTCCGCTAATATTGTAGGTTCTTTATTTCAAGGTTACCCGGTAACGGCAAGTTTTTCTAGATCCGCAATTAGCTATGATGCTGGTACTAAAACAAACTTATCTGCAATATTCAGTGTTATATTGGTTGTTTTAACCTTGTTATTTTTAACACCTTTATTTAAGTATTTACCTAATGCCGTTTTAGCTAGTATTATTATGGTGTCGGTCGTCAAACTTATAGATATCAACTATTTTAAACATCTGTGGTTAAACAGGAAAGATGAGTTTTTTATAATGCTTATTACCTTTGTTATTACATTGTTTATTGGCATTACTCAGGGTATTTTAATAGGTGTGCTGTGCTCTTTATTGTTGATGGTGTACAGAACATCTAAACCGCATTTTGTTGAGATTGGTAATATTGGAAATTCCGACTATTATAAAAATGTAATTCGTTTTGCCGATGAGGTGGTTGTGCGTAATGATTTATTAATCGTTAGGTTCGATTCTCAATTGTACTTTGGTAATTCAGCTTATTTTAAAAAGCAACTCTTAAAACATATTAAGGCGAAGGGACCTAAGTTAAAGGGGATAATTTTAAACGCTGAATCTATAAATTATATAGATGCAACGGCAGCAGATATGCTAACTAAGCTTATTCATGATATTCGTGAAAGAAACTTACAATTTTATATTGCTGGTGCCATTGGACCAACAAGAGATATCATTTTTAACACAGGAATAATTAAGGAATTGCAAAGAGAATTTCTGTTTGTAAAGACAAAAGAAGCGGTAGACTTTTTTGATAACCCGAACGAAGTTTCTTTATTGGCTGCTAAAGTGGCCTATGAAAATAGTAGGATGGCTAAGATGAAAGTAGCCCCAAAATAAAATAAATCTTGTACCTTAAGGAAGAAGAGGTATGTTGAATAATATAAAAGATAGTGTCGTATGAACATAGAACAAATATATACTGGTTGTTTGGCTCAAGGAGCTTATTATATTGAGAGTGATGGTGAAGTAGCTATAATTGATCCGTTAAGAGAAGTGAGTCCTTATATAAAAAGAGCAGCGAACGACAACGCAAAAATCAAGTATATTTTTGAAACTCATTTTCATGCCGATTTTGTTAGCGGGCATGTTACATTATCTAAAGAAACTGGTGCGCCTATTATTTACGGACCTACTGCAAACCCAACTTTTGATGCAATTATAGCGGAGGACGGACAAGAGTTTAAATTAGGAAAAATTACATTTAAGGTATTGCATACTCCTGGGCATACTATGGAAAGTACAACCTATTTATTGAGAGATGAAAATGGTAAGGACCATGCTATTTTTTCTGGTGATACATTATTCTTGGGAGATGTTGGAAGACCAGATTTAGCACAGAAATCTGCGGATATGACGCAAGAGCAATTGGCAGGAACATTGTTTGACAGTTTAAGAACTAAAATAATGCCATTAGCAGATGATATTACCGTTTACCCAGCACATGGCGCTGGTTCTGCATGTGGTAAGAATATGATGAAGGAGACTGTTGATACTTTGGGTAATCAGAAGAAAATGAACTACGCTTTACGGGCAGATATGACTAAAGAGGAGTTTGTAAAAGAAGTTACGGACGGGTTATTGCCACCACCTAAATATTTTCCTTTGAACGTAAAAATGAATAAAGAAGGGTATGAGGATATTGATGATGTTCTTGTGCGTGGAAACCGTGCGCTAACTCCAGAAGAGTTTGAAAAAGCAGCGAATACTACCGAAGCTTTGGTGTTGGATGTAAGGCACCAAGATGAGTTTGTGAAAGGTCATGTGCCAAGATCTATTTTTATTGGTTTAAACGGAGATTTTGCTCCTTGGGTAGGAGATTTAATAGCGGATACAAAACAGCCTTTGTTATTGGTGATACCTGAAGGTAAAGAAGAAGAAGCTATTACGAGATTGTCTCGTGTTGGGTTCGACTCGGCTATAGGATATTTAAAAGGCGGAATTGAAGCTTGGAAAGCAGCAGGTAAAGAGATTGATCAAATTACTTCAATTACTTCATCTGAGGCTAAAGATATTATTGATAAAGGCGATGCTGCCATTTTTGATGTACGTAAAGATGGTGAGTATTTAAGTGAGCACTTAGTAGGTGCTGTTCATACACCGCTGAGTGAATTGAATAAGCATTTGTCTAAGTTTCCTGAGAAGGGAGACTTCTTGGTACACTGTGCTGGTGGGTACAGATCGGTAATAGCATCATCTATTTTAAAGAGTCGCGGAATTCACAATCTTATTGATGTAAAAGGCGGTTACGGAGCACTTAAAAAGGAAGATTTAAAAAAGACAGATTACGTGTGTCCCACAACTCTATAAACAGAATTGTTTATCTGGGTATCATATCTTAACTTGAAGTATTATTAATTAACCCCTTTAAATAGGATTTTATATACCGTAATGTTTAAAAATTTTATTGATCGTGTCGGTCTGGCCAATGTAATCATGCTTATAGTAGTATTGTCTATAATAGTGGTATCGGAAGTTCTTTTTTTATCCGGCAAGAAATTAGATGCTATTTTTATAGCATTTTGGGCACCTACTATATTAGGTTTTATGAATTATTTAAAATATAAAAAGTAGTGGAGTTCGTTCTAATGTATTCAATATTCATATCCATAGTTTTTATGGTATGGTTACTTTTTGTAATTAGGATGTACAAGAAAATGAAGGACTAGTTGTAAGTAGTTTTTTATAAGGAAAAAACGGAATCAGGATTTTTTCGAAGGTAGCTCTCTATAATACGTTGCGTTTCTAAAGTGTTTTTTTGACGAACTATAAAAGTCTCTAGATCCTTTGGCTGTTGAATGGGTGTTTCTTTAGGAACAAATCCGTAACCACTATAATTATTTTCTTGAATAAATACAAAAGCGTTCTCATCTGCAGTCCTGCCTTTTATCTTAATAAATACATCTGTTTGTACTTCTTTTAAGCTGGTTAGCGCATCCTTAACACGGTCATTATATTCGTTAATCATTTGTAGATCAGAACAAATACCAATACATTGTTTTATTTTGTAATGAGAGCATACCGCTACATTTTCTTGCAGATGACAATACTTAGGGCAAAGTTCAAAAGTGCTACATAGCGTTTCTAAATATTGCCTTGCTTCTGTAGGACTATAACAAATTGCCAACGGATTAGGTGTCATTTTTATTTTATTGAAGGCAAGGTGAATAATGCCATTTCTGTCTTCATAGCTGAATATCCCATATTGCTGAATAGACCTTTTTTGAGCACTATTATATTTAGGGTAATGGTGTTTTATTTCTGCAGATTCTTTCAATAGCGCTATAAGCTCATTACCGGTTTCCTCAAAATCTAAAGACGTGGTTTCTGCACAAAGAGTAATTTCTTTTGTCTTTTTATCATAAAAATGACCAAGTACTCTTTTCTTGATGTTCTTAGCTTTACCTACATAAATAATTTTTCCCTTTTGGTCTTTAAAATAGTAGACGCCTGGTGTTGTAGGTAGTTTTAAGTATTCTTCTTTTGGTAAACCAGGCGGTAATGTTGCCTCTTGTGATTTTGAATTTAAGAAAAGCTTAAAGACCTTTTCAGAATTTTCTGCACGTAATAACTTGTGAAAAAGTAATACGGTGGCATGGGCATCTCCTCTGGCTCGGTGCCTATCAGTTAAAGGTATTCCTAATGCTGCCGTTAGTTTTCCTAAACTGTATGAATTATAGCCGGGTAGAAGCTTTCTTGATAAGCGAACCGTGCATAGCTTCTTTCTAGAGAAATCATGTCCAAGTAATTTAAACTCGTTTTTAATGACATTGTAATCGAAATTGACACTATGGGCAACAAATATAGTATCTGCTGTAATGGCATTAATTTGCGGAATTATTTCTTCTAGCAATGGTGCGTTACGGACCATGTCATTGTCGATTCCGGTAAGCCCGGTAATAAATGCCGGTATAGGGCATTGCGGATTCACCAAAGAAGTAAATTCATCGATTACTTCATGACCATCATATTTAAAAATGGAAATCTCAGTAATTCTATTGCCTTTTACTCCGTTGCCGGTAGTTTCTATATCAATTATTGTGTACAAAAAGTGAGGAATGTATTAGAACTGCAAAGTTAGCAGAAAATGCATTAGTATGAATGGTTCTAACGTCGGTTTAGCACTTTAGAATATTGAAATAAGAAGTGAAATAGATTGTTGGAGGTGCGACAGACATTAAAAATAGTGTAGAAGACCTACTGAAGCTTAATGCTGCAACTAAATATATTAAAGTAGTAGTAACTACTTTAATTAGGTTAATGTTACTTAGAAAACAATAGAGATAAAGATTCTTATTTAGCTACCTGTGTGTTCGTATTATTAATAGCTGTTACTCCTGAATTTTGAGTATTAGAATCATTATTTAAAATGTTTTTTTCAGTATTGTCACGTACTACATATTCTGAGACAAGATCATAATCTTTACCGCAAGAGGATAAACTTAATAGAAAAACAACAGCTGCAACAGGGACGAAAAAGGTTTTGGTAATGTTCAATTTCATGTAAATGGTGGTAAAAATTATCTCGCTATTTTATTAACGCGTTTCGAAAATATTTAAACTTTATTCATTAACGACGAAAAGTTGTATTTATTCGATGAAATGCATATTAATGTTATTAACACTGATTGTTAATAACGGTAAGAGGTTAAATTATAAGCTAATTAACTTATAATTTAAATAAGACTTATTATTCTAAATCGAAAAAAATGTAAAGGAAAATGGTTTAGAAGTGCTATTTATTTTCTTTAAGGCTATTTGCTTTAATTGTTATAGTCAGCTAGGTATAAAATAGTGATACTTTAAAATTGCTTTTTTGAGAAAAGCTCCTATTCTTATTTTTTGATAGAAGGAATTAAGGTTCACTTTCAAAATGCAAAGAATTTAAAGTTACCTTGATGTTTACTTAAACTTGAATTTAATAAATGAACTCATCTTTGCAGCGAGTTTAGAATAAGTTTGAGTTAGTTGACTAACCGATGCATCATTATAGTGTGTCGGTTTTTTTATGCCCTGAAATAAAGAACTAGATGAAAAATGTGCTTGTAATAGGAAGTTATATGGAGCTGATTAAAGCTGTACTTTGATTTCTTTGATTTTAAAAACCTGAGTTCTTAGAAGGTTTTGGAAAATAAAAACAATTTTCTCCTGATTTTCTTCAGGAATACGACCTCCAATAATCCAATTTTTTCTAACGTAATTGGTACTTTTTAGATTAAACTCAGACATCAAGCATTGTAATGCTTCTTCTCGAGTTTCGTCGTTCATTTTACTGAACATTTGTTTTATATTTTCGGTCATTGTTGGTTTTGGTAGTCTCCAAAAATAAATAAAAAAGTGTTTCAACTGTCGAAAATCTTTAAATAGATATGAGCATGTTGACAACAATTTAATCTTTACTTGACCTTAGCTTAAGTTAAAATAGGATTTTAGTTATAACATTTGCAAACCGAATTTTTTTTTAAGGTAAAACCGTACCTTAAGATTTTTAAAGATTTTCTTCATTATAAAATTGAATTATGAGACTTATAAGAATAGCAATAACCTTTTTGTTTTTAGCAAGTATTAATACTGGGTTTTCTCAAGACTATAAGGTTCATTCTCATAATGACTACAAACAGAACGTTCCGTTCTGGAAAGCATTTGGTGCTGGGGTACAATCTATTGAAGTAGATGTATTTTATATCGATGATAAATTAATGGTTGCTCATGAACTTAATGAAATTCAGCAAGACAAAACTTTAGAGCGTTTGTATTTAAATCCTCTAAAAGAAGCAATAGCCTTAAAAATGGTTTCAGGAAAAGAGATTCAGATAATGGTAGATGTTAAGACAGATGCCTATAAAACGCTTGATGCTATCGTTGGTAGCTTAAAGGATTATCCAACTATTATTAGTAATGAAAATATCAAAATCATCATTTCTGGTAATAGACCGGCTTTAGAGGAGTATTTAAACTATCCAGATTTTATTTCTTTCGATTATCAAAGCATAGAACCTATTAACGATACTAAAACACTTGATAAAATAGCCTTGGTTAGTTTAAGTTTTAAGAATTATTCTGAATGGAATGGTAAAGGCAGACTAACCGTTGATGATTATAATAAGGTTATTGCAGTTATAGATAAGGCACATGAATTAGAAAAGCCATTTCGTTTTTGGGCAACTCCAGATTCTAAATCCGCTTGGAAAGCTTTTACGAACATGGGGGTAGATTTTATAAATACAGATATGCCTAATGAGTGCATGCAGTATGTTTCTTCTTTAAAGGAAAGAGTAGCTAAGAATACAATTTTCTCGAAAGTGTACAAACCAACGTTTGAATCTGATAAGGCAAATCGTACGCCAAAGAATATTATTCTAATGATTGGTGATGGTAACGGAATTACGCAAATCTCATCTGCAGTTTTAGCGAACAACGGAGAGCTATCCTTAACACAATTGAAAAGTGTAGGTTTTATAAAAACACAATCTGCCGATGATTTTACTACAGATTCTGCGGGTGCGGGCAGCGCAATTGCCACAGGTCAAAAAACGAATAACAGAGCAATTGGTACCGATGTAAATGGTAGGGCAATACCAAACCTTACTGAAATACTTTCAGAAAATGGATTTAACACTGGTGTAATTACTACAGATGAGATTACAGGAGCTACGCCTTCATCCTTTTTCGCCCATAGAACGGATAGGGGAATGGTTGCAGAAATTGCATCGGACTTACATACTTCTAAATTGAAACTATTCATATCAAGACCAACTACCACTGTTACCAATATTGAAGCGTCAGGATTTGAAATGAATTCGAATATAGCCGCTATTGGTACTAGTAAAAAAGAAAAAGTAGGTGCGTGGTTTGCTGATATTAAGATAAAATCTTTAGAAGGGTATATAGAACAATTGTCGGTTGCTACTAAAAACGGACTTTCTTTTTTGAATAATAAAAAGAAGCCTTTTTTCTTAATGACGGAAGGAGCTAAAATTGATAGCTATAGTCATGAAAATGATATCACAGGAGTTATAAATGAAAGTATATCTTTTGATAAGGCAATCACTGAAGCATTAAAATTTGCCGATGCAGATAAAAACACTCTTGTCATTATTACAGCGGATCATGAAACTGGTGGGTTAACCATTCCTCAAGGTAATATGCTTAAACATGAAATTGAAGCTGATTTTACTACACATGACCATACAGGCATAATGGTTCCTGTTTTTGCCTATGGTCCCATGTCTCAAGAATTCCAGGGTATTTATGAGAATAATGAGATTTTCCAGAAAATCATCAAAATATTAGACCTTTAAATCAGAATTTGTTTAATTACCACTCTTTAAAATGTTAATTTGTTAAACAAAATCTGTTTAACAAGATAATCCCTACTGCAGAATTCTTTAAGCTGAAAACAAATGTTAACTTAATACTAATTTAACAACAGCTCAATTTTGGTCAAATATGCTAATGTAAACGTGATCTTAAGTTAACAGTCACTTGCATCGCTAAAACTACTTTTGCAGCGCAAATAAATTTTAGGATTTAAGAATTTCTAGAACTCAATCTTACTTCCTGAAATAAAAAAACAACAAATTTTATTAAACCAAACTGTATGAAAAAATTAAAATTTTTAATGCATTTCTGCTTACTTGGTTTTGCTTCCGTTATGTGGGCGCAGGACAATGTATCGGGAGTGGTGACAGATGAATTCGGGCAACCCTTACCAGGTTCAACGGTTCAAGTGAAGGGAACTACAAATGGTACCACAAGTGATTTTGATGGTAATTTTGTAATTAACGCAGAAGCTACAGATGTATTGATAATATCTTATCTAGGGTATTCACCACAAGAAGTGGCAGTAAATGGGCGTGCAACTATTAATGTAGAATTAAAAGAAGATGCCACACAATTAGATGATGTGGTTGTAGTTGGGTACGGCACCCAAAAACGATCAGATGTAACAGGGTCTATTTCATCCGTTAAAAGTGAAAACTTTAATAAAGGTGTGGTAGCAAATCCAGGTCAATTATTACAAGGTAAAGTTGCTGGGGTTAACATTACTTCTGTTAGTGGTGAACCAGGAGCGTCTCAAAATATCGTAATTCGTGGTATTGGTAGCTTTAGGTCAGGTACGTCTCCATTATTTGTTATCGATGGTTTTGTAATCGATAACACAACTACGGGAGTAGGCTCAAATCCTTTGAATTTTATCAATCCTCAAGATATTGAATCTATGGATGTTTTAAAGGATGCTTCTGCAGCTGCCATCTATGGTGCACGTGCAGCAAACGGGGTAATCGTTATTACTACTAAGAAAGGTAAGGCGGGTAAAGCTGAAATGAATGTATCGGTTACTACAGCATTCGCAACCCTTGCAAATAAAATTGATGTGTTCTCTGCAGATGAGTTTAGAAGACAGGTGCCAGCAGTTGGTGGAACCTTACTTGATGGTGGTGCAAATACGGACTGGCAAGATGAATTGACAAGAACCGGAGTTTCAAAGAATGTTAACTTTTCTATGAGTGGTGGTGCTCCAGATAAGTTTACTTATTTCGCATCTGTAGGTGTAGATGATCAACAAGGTACTTTTGCGAACAGCTCATTAAAAAGATATTCTGGTCGTTTAAACTTAAATCAGAAAGCTTTTGATGGTAAGTTGAATGTAGATTTAAACCTAACCGCTTCTAGAACTTTGAACAATAGACCAGATGCCAGCGCTACTGTGACAGATATGTTAGAGTTGAATCCTACTATTCCGTTATATACCAATGGTTCTCCTACGTTGTTAAATGATAACAGATTAAATCCGTTAGTTCGTAACGATCTTTATTTAGATGAATCTAATAGTAATCGCATATTAGCAAATATTTCCCCATCCGTAGAAATTGTAAAGGGTTTGGTTTATAAACTTAGTCTAGGTGTAGATTATTCTTCTACAAACCGCGATCAACAGCGTTCTCCTTATGCATTATTAGAAGATTTAAATCAAGGGTATTTAAATTCATGGGTAACAATGAATGAAAACACTCAAATAGATAATACGTTGACCTATACTTTTGATAAAGGTGAGCATAGT